>ENA-UPTA01001903-UPTA01001903.1-activated-sludge-metagenome-genome-assembly--contig:-NODE-1903-length-22350-cov-8.430859_pt1 | contig 22350 bp, 12 predicted proteins | sample MGYA00238184_ERZ773361 | MGnify/ENA primary metagenome ERZ773361 (study PRJEB29100, sample SAMN05720205) | activated sludge metagenome | isolation source: anaerobic digester from wastewater... | reverse complement strand
AAGTTTGCCAGGATGGGCTTTCACGGAGCCAGCATAGATTCCATACTTAAGGAAACGGGCCTCAGCAAGGGGGCGCTTTACTGGTATTTCGAAAGCAAGACCGCCTTGTTCAAGGCCGTCCTGGAAAAAGACATAGAACGCATATTGCAACATTTCATGCCCTCTTCCGACAGCGCAGAGGAAGACCCTCTCGATTTCTTTCTCAGCCGCGGCGAGGAGTACCTGGAGATTCTGTGGAACGATACGGAATTACGACTGATTTGGACGCAGGTGTTTCTCGAGGCCCAGCGGGGGGACGAACAGGGTCAGGAGCTTTCCCAATTCGTCAGGGATACGGTCAAAATGGCTTACTACAACACCCTGTTCCCCATCGTATCCAGAAGCTTTCCCGGCTTTGACCAGAAGGTGAGTGGTTGTGCCGCTGGCGACCTTTTCAGGATAGCCGAGTTTTTCTTCAACGGCCTGATGATCAATCTCGGAGTCACACTTGATCTTGAAGAAGCCACCAAATACTGGAGGTTCATGGTGACCCGCTTCGTGGAAGGAGGGAAGAGCTATGTTGTATAAAAGGGACTCCCTTCGGGTACTGTTGTTTCTGGTTGTAGTGACCTCCCTTTTCGTCCTCGGCCTGGGCAGGCATGCGTGGGCTGAGGAAGGGCTCCGGCCCGATCCGGAAGGAAAACTGCTCGACCTGACGGCCCTCGTGGAGCTTGCCGGCGAGAACAACCCACTCCTTCTGGCCGCTGAAGAAAAAGTGAAACAGCAAAGGGCCGGAGAACTCCAGGTGGCATCCAAGCTGGCGCCGAGGCTGGACTCCCAGGTCGCCTACCAGCACCAGGCCGGGAACAATCCCTACGTTCCGGCGATGTTCCGGGACTCCTACGCGGCGGCCCTGGAGTTGTCGCAGGTGCTTTACAGCGGGGGGACGCTGGAATCGTCCCTCAGGGCATCCACGCTCAGCCGGAAGGCCGCCGAAGCGGAACTGCAGAGGACGAGACAGACCGTGACGAATGGTGTGAGGAAGGCCTATTACGATCTGCAGAGAGCCCGCGCAAGTCTCGAAGTGGCCGTGGCCACTCTCGAACTCGCACACGAACACCTGAAACAGGTGCAATCATTATACGAAAACGGGGTCGTGGCCAAAAACGAGGTTTTGAGAACCCGGGTGGATGTTTCCTCGGCGGAGCTTCAGCTGATCCAGGCGGAAAACATGACCGACGTGGCCCTTAATGGATTGATCAAGGCTGTTGGGGTTGAACTGAAGCCCGAAAGCATCCCCCCCATGGAGTCAGTCGATCCGCCTCTCTTCCCGCAGAATGCGGAGGATCCCTACGAGACGGCGTTGCGGTATCGGCCCGAGCTTGTCGCCATGGACGATTCCCGCAGGGCGGCCCTCGAACTCGCCAAGGCCGCGGCGGGAGAGGCGCGGCCCAGAGTCGCCCTCAAGGGGGAGTATTCGTTTTACGAAGACGATTTTTTCCCCGTGGAGGATGACTGGTCGGTTTCCGTTGTCGCGACCTGGACACTCTATGACCGCGGGGAAGTCAAAAACAAGATAGAGGAATACAAGGCCATGAGCAGGGAGTTGCTGGCAAGGATCGACGACTTGCGAAACCAGATAAGGCTCGAGGTCTCCACGGCCTGGCAGAACATGGAGGCAGCCCTGAAGAGAATTGAGGTTGCAGAGAATCAGGTGGAGATGGCAGAGGAGGACTACCGCATGACATTGCGGCGCTACGCCGCCCAGGTGGGGACCAACATAGAAGTGCTTGATGCCAGAACGGCTTTAACCGACGCAAAAACCGGGTACGTCAACGCCGTGTACGACGCATATTCCGCATACAGCGACCTTCTTTTCGCCATGGGAACCACCGGTGAGGAAGCAGCGACGGCCGAGGCCCGGCGATCCTCTCTTGGGAAGGAAGAAATGGTGCAATGAAGAAAAAACTCGGATACATCCCGGTTGTATTGATCCTCATTATTGCAGTTGCAGGTTTTTACATGTGGAAAGGGACCGCCCGGGACGAACCCGGTGACGTTCCCTCCGCCGGGGAGGAAACGAAAGTCAGGGTGTCGGTCACCACCGGCGTTCCCGTCGCGTTCGAGGACAAGGTCTCCTTTGTGGGAACCATCGAATCCGAAGAAGACATACGGGTGTCCTCCAGGGTGACCAGCAGTGTGCAGGTTCTGAAAATTCACGTCCATGTCGGTGATGTTGTCGAGAAAGGGCAGTTGTTGGCGGAGCTCGATGAGGCACTTGTAGAAAGGCAGATGGAAGAGGTGAGGGCTTCCGTTTCCGAAGCGAGGGAGGCGACCGGCCAGGCCCGCAGCCGCTTCCAGACTACGGAGCGTGACTATGAGCGGTACAGGAACCTTTTTGCCGAGGACGTCATAAGCCGCCAGGAGATGGACCAGATGGAAGGCCGGTACGTACAGGAAAAGGCAGGGCTGGAACAGGCCAGGCAGCGGTTGGTCCAGTCGGAAGCGAGGCTCCGTCAGATGCAGACCACGAAGGGATACTACAGGATAACCTCTCCCGCAGAGGGCATCGTCGCCGAGCGTTATTTCGAACCAGGAGATACCGTCAAGTATGGCGAGGCGTTGTTCGTCCTTTCACGGCAGGAACGGGTGAAGATCAAGGGTCCCGTAACGGAGAAGGCGTACCCGAAAATTCGCGTGGGCCAGGAGGCGGCCGTCAGGGTCGATGCGTTCCCGGAGTCCTCTTTCGAGGCAACGGTGACCAGGATAAGCCCCGTTCTCGACAGCAGGAGCCGCACCGCCGACCTGGAAGTGCTCCTTCCGTCGGAAGGCATGCTGCGTCCGGGGATGTTCGCCCGTGTGGACGTTTCCGTGGGCACCCACGAAGGGCTTGCGATTCCGAGAGAGGCTATCAGGCAGCTGCCGGGAACGGGGGAATGGCATTGCTTCGTCGTTTCCGAAGAAGGAACGGCCAGGCAGCGACCCGTCAAAAGAGGCGCCGAAAGTGGGAACATGGTTGAAATCGTGGACGGCCTTGACGAAAAAGACCTTGTGATCGCACCCCTCGTCAGGGCTATAGAGGACGGAGTCCCCGTGGAGGTGGTCGGTCAGTGAACCTCCCCGGCTTTGCGGTAAGGAAACCTGTTACTGCTCTTATGTTCTTTCTCGCCGTCGTCCTCCTGGGGTCGGTGAGTTTCTACGGCACCAAGATCGACCTTTTGCCCGATTTCGAGGCGCCGGTGATCATGGTTCTCACCACCTGGCCCGGTGCGGCGGCAAGTGACGTGGAACAGGAAGTCACCGACTTAGTGGAACGCCGCATGTCGACCATCGAGGGTCTTGACGAGATGACGTCCACCTCGAGCGACGGAGCATCGGCAGTGATCCTGCGTTTCGACTGGGGCGCAGACCTGGACGCAAGAATGGGGGACGCCAGGGACCAGGTGAACCTGATACGGGCGGGTCTTCCTGACGATGCAGACGATCCGATTCTTTTCAGGATCACCTCCAGCGCCTTCCCCGTCATACTTGGGGTGTTTACGGCCGGCCCGTCATTTCCCGGACTGCGCCACTTTATCGACAATGATATAAGCAACCAGATCCAGCAGGTTTCAGGCGTGGGCGACGTCTCCGTTTTCGGAGGAGACCAGCGCGAGATCAAGATACTCGTGGACCTGGACAAGCTGAAAGCCTACGACATGTCCATAAGCGACATCAGCGCTGCCCTGGGAAGAGAACACTTCAATCTGCCCGCAGGCAGCTTCAAGGAAGGGACGATCGAATACCAGTTGAGGGTTCCCGGCCGGTTCGCTTCTGTCGAGGACTTCAGGCTCGCAATCGTCGGGACCCATGAGGGAAGGATCCTGTATCTGAAGGACGTGGCTCGAATAGAGGACGGCTATGCCGACGAGACGACCTTCGGATGGGCCAACGGGGATAAATCGGTCATCATGATGGTGACCAAGAACGTGGACGCCAACACGGTCCGCGTCAGCCGGGACGTGTTGGCGAAGCTCGAGGAGCTTCGAGAGAGCACATTTCCGCCCGATGTGAGCTATGCCGTCGCCTACGACCAGTCGGATTTCATACTGCGCTCTATCACGCAGCTCGCCCAGACCTTGGGTGTGGGTATCATCCTGGTCTTTCTGGTGACCTATGTCTTCTTGAGACGAATGGTCGCCACGCTGGCGATATGCGGGGCCATCCCCTTCTCGCTCGTTGTGACCTTCATCGCCATGCGGTATTTCGACTACAGCATAAATCTCATGACCCTTTCGGCCCTGACCGTGGCGGCGGGAATGGTCGTCGACAACGCGATCGTGACGGCGGACCAGATCATTTACCACGTGGAAGCGGGGGAAAAGCGTCAGATCGCAGCGGAACTCGGGGCCAGCGAGATCGGCGGCGCGCTGCTGGCGTCGACGCTGACCACCCTTTCGGTCCTGCTCCCTCTGGCTCTTCTGACCGGGATCCTGGGGATACTTTTTTCCTCCCTCTCGGTGGTCCTGTCCCTGGCGATCGTCGCGTCTTTCATCGTTTCCCTGACATTCATCCCCATGATCGCCAGCCAGGCCTTCAAAAGACGGGAGGACAAGCTGCGTGTACACAGGTACACCAAGCGCTTTCTTATCTGGCTCGAGAAGAAGTATGGAGTCCTGATCGACTGGGCTTTGGGCAACAGGAAGAAGATCATCGTCCTCGCCGGACTGATTCTGGTGGCTACGGTGTGGGGTTTTACGAGGATTGGGACTGAAATGGTTCCTACTGAGGATTCGGGCAGCGTCGACATCAGTTTCAGGCTTCCAGAAGGAACCAGGGTGGAGGAGACGGAAAAAATAGCTCTGGGGATCATGGAATTCGCCAAAGCCGGCGTTGAAGACCTGGAAATGGTGTACACCCGGGGCGGCAGCAGCGGAGGAGGATTAGGGGCCTTGCGCGGGGATGGCCCCAACGTCGGCACCGTCGGGATAAAGCTCCTCCCCAAGAAAGAAAGGAACAGGACGACTTTCGATGTGGCCGCGCAGATGCGGGAGTACCTGAGGGAGATACCCGGCCTCGAGGCCGCAGGCGCGACGGTCAGCTCCTCCATGGGAGGCGCCCGAGGCGGAAAACCGATAGTAATCGAGCTTTACGGAAGCGACGTCAACGAGCTCCTGCGTGTCGGGGAACGGATACGGGACAGGGTGGACCGCGTCCCGGGGGCCGTTGATGTGGAAGTGACCCAGAAGGCGTCCAGGCCTGAGATCTGGATGGAGGTCGACAGGGAAAGGGCATCTCTCAGGGGCGTGTCGACCCGGGATGTTGCCACGGCCCTCAGGGCCTTCTACTATGGCGTCGAGCTCGACGAAGACTACTGGGAGGGCGAAGACAACTACAAGATATGGATCAAGCTGGAACCAGAGCAGAGGCATTCATGGGACACTCTCGACCGGCTTCTTGTCCCCGCAGTGACGGGTGAGATGGTTGAAGTCTCGGACATCGCAAGACCGCGCGAGGCTCTGGGGCCGCCGGAGATCCACAGAAAAGACAGGCAGCGGTACATCACCATAGAGCTGGACACCGAGGATAGATCTCTTGGGGAGGTGGCGGCCGACGTGGAAAAGGCCCTTGGCGAGGTGGAGCTCGGGCCGGGGATGAGGACAGTCCTTGGCGGAGACGTGGAGGATCTCCAGGATACGTTCCTGCAGATGGGACTTTTGGTTCTCCTGGGGATCGTCCTGGTCTATATGGTCATGGCGGGCCAGTTCCAGGCCTTTCTCGACCCCTTCGTGATCATGTTCAGCATTCCCTTCGCCCTGACCGGTTCCGTCTTCCTGCTGCTTTTTACGGGGACCTACCTGTCGCTGCAGGGGCTTTTGGGCATCGTGATGCTCATCGGGATCGTCGTCAACAACGCCATTGTGCTCGTGAGCTACGTCAACTTGACCAGGGCAAGGGGCCTCGGCATGAGGGACGCCCTCAAGGAAGCCGGAGAAAGAAGGCTGCGGCCCATACTCATGACGACGCTGACGACTATCCTGGGAATGCTGCCCATGGCCCTGAGCAGGGGTGAAGGCGCCGAGATCTGGAGGCCGCTTGCTTTTTCGGTCATAGGCGGACTGACCTTTTCGACTTTGGTAACGCTCGTGCTGGTCCCTGTCGTTTACAGTCTCGTGGAAGACAGGATCCGCCGAAAGCCGCGTTTTGCAGAGGCAAAGGGAGGGGCGCGATGAAGTTCCTATGGATCTTCTGCAACGAAAGTATCGCTCCGGAAGTGATCGAACTTTTGGAAGAGATCGAGATCGATGGCTACACCGTTTGGCAAAACGTCCGCGGCCATCACAGGGGGTGCAAGACCCACTGGGGGGACGAGGTGTGGCCTGGAACGAACTGGGCGTTTCTCGCCATCGAGGAGATAGAGGGAAAGGCATGGCACTTGCTGGAAGAGTTGAAGAAGCTCAAGAAGCGCCCCGAAGTGCGGCGTGCAGGCCTGAGGGCATACGTGCAAAACTGTGACGAAAAGGTATGATTTCCCCCCCGGCCCGCGGCGTGCCTCGCAGAAGGGATCTTCGGGCGTTCCCGTCGCCCTGAATCGTAGTCTTTTCCAACATGTTATGACTCTGAAGAGGGGCCCGATTCCCAGCAAGGGAAGAGTCTGAACGTGTGGTTTTGGTCGATCCTGGAAGCATGAGCCCGGATGTCCTCCGCCGCCTCCGCTATCACGCCTTGGGCAAGGCTGACAGGGGGTTCGTGATGAGGTATCTCAAGAAGCGGACGACGGGGTATTCTCGGAAGCAGGTGACCCGGCTCGTCAGGAGATATCTTGATACGGGGGGTTGAAAAAACGATACGAGCCTCCGGTGAAGGGGTTCACTCGGATCCACGACTTACGATCCACGATTTACGGCCTTGCCTTTTGGTTTCCGAGTCACGAGTTACAAGTTACGGATTCTCCCCCCTCCTGCTAATATAAGGCAGGGGGGAAGTCAGGTATGCCTGTAAAGATCACCGGTTACCACAGGGTGAGAGAGATCGAGGAGGAGCTGGCTTTACTGGGAAGAGAGAACGATCCACCGCCTCTCTTCCTGGTGCCGTCCCCTGGGGACAGGGAGCTCCTCCGGGAAATGATCCTCGAAAAGGTCTCCTTCGGGTCCTGTGAGCCCTCTATCCTGCGATGGGAGGACCTATACCGGGAAGCGGCCCGCGAGCTGGATATACCCCGCGAAGCCAGGCGAAGACAGATAGATCCTCCGGACCACTGGCTGATAGTCAGACATGTTCTCGAACGCCTCAGGGCAAGGGTAGACGAGTCGTCCATCCCGGCAGGGGCGAGACACCGAGGCTTCCTCTGGACCCTTGGGAACGACCTCAGAGAGCTTCTCAGAGAAGAAGTACACCCCCTTATCCTTGCTTCCTCCATGGGGTGCCTTTCGGATTGCCAGGGGGAAGACTGCCCGGCTCTTCCTGCCCCGGAAGCGATGCTCTGCCGCCTCTACAGGGACTACCTGGCCTACCTTGGATCCCACTCCCTTACCGACAGCGCCCAGACGGCCACCGTCATAGGCGAGACCATCCTGAAGGATCCTTCAGCGGCTGCGGAATGGATCAGCGGCCGTCAAATTGTCTTTGTGGGCTTCTTGAGCTTCACCCGCTCCCAGACAGGGCTCATTCGCCAACTTTCGCGACTGGGGGCAAGGGTAACTATCTATATGCCCGAGTGCGGCCTAAGGGTCCATGACGCCCGGGCCCAGCTTTCAGGAGACCCATCAGACCCCCATCCGACAAAGAAATTTGAACCATTCCCTTTTCTCTCCTTGGCTGCCGGGGACCATCGGCTGGAGATGGAGACCATCGCCAGGAACCTCGCCCTCTGGAGAGCAGGCAGGGGGGAGTTCTTCAGACGACTTGGGATACCCTTCCCCGGATGGGGTCAAATAGGCCTTTCCCTGGACGGCCCCAGGCTGGAGTGTGCCGAGGAGGTTCTTTCGCGTTACAGGATACCCTACACCGTTCAGGGCGGCCCAACTGTCTCCGAGACCCCCTTGTGGAAGACGGCTTCTTCTGCCCTCGAGGCCAGCTCCCTGGGATACCCCCCGGAGGAGACGGCCCACATTCTCTCCCAGCCCTGGATAGCCCCCGAGGGATTCCCCCTTTCAGACTCTCTCCGACGCGGACCGCAGGGCGAGAAGGGGTGGAGGGAATATCTCGAGACCCACGGGGATAAAAGGGTCCTTTCTTTCTTCAACGGGATGACAGCCTTCGTATCGGTCATAGAAGGTGGGGGTTCACCTTCCAGGCTCCTACGCGCCCTGAGGGACCTGGCTGGGACAGACGGACATTCAGGGCCGGGACTTTCCCTCTCCCGTTTCATCATCGATTACCCCCCTCTCGACGAGACCGCAAGGCGCCTGAACGCGGCCCTGAAGGAACTGGAACAGAAGATGGAGCAGATGAGCGAAATGGAGGGCGGGATAGGTCCCGCAGGATCGGAAGTCTTGCAGGGTAACGACGCCGTGGCCTTCCTTTCGGCCTGGAGCGAACGCTCCACCATATGGCAGCCACCGAAGACGAGGGACAGTCTCAACATTTATGTGGAAAACCCACCGGTACTTGCCCGCCACAGGGTCTTCCTGGTGACGGGGTTAACGGCAGAGGCCTGGCCAGGAAGGCTCCAGGAGTCACCCCTGCTGGGCGACAGACACAAGGAGGCCATCCATAACGACCCGAATATGGCTCTCTCACCCTCTCACCTCCCTCTTTTGAGGGAGAAGAGGATCCAGCGAGAGGCGCTTTTGCTGAGGATGATCGCCTCGGCCGACGAGGTCTGCATTGGCTCCCGGCCGAACCAGGACAGCTCGGGGAGACCTCTCCAGCCCTCAGGGTTCATCGCTTCGGCGCTGTCAAGGACCCCCCCCTGGATAGTCGAGACCGGATCTGCCCCCCCCTTTTCGCGCTCCATGAAGGACGTGATCCCCGGCGACGAGGACCCATCAATAGAGGGTATCGAGGCAAGAACCTCAGACCCGCCCCGATCACCTGCCAGGCTTTCCATGATCCCCCCTCCTACACCCTGGCCTGAGGGGCTGCCCAAAAGGGTCCAGGCCAGCGGGATCGACACCTGGAAGGAGTGCCCCTTCAGGTTCTACGCCGGGAGGGTGCTCGGCATGGAAAGATCGCGACCCTGGGGTTTCGACCCCGCCAGGGCCGGTAACGTAGCCCACGCCCTGTGGGACAAGGTTTGGGGCGAGAGGATGGCCACGGGGGAAAAACTGACCGACCTCGCACAAAGTCACTGGGAGAGGGCCGTTATTGACCATTACCCTGAACTTGTGCAGTTCCCCAGGCATCTCGGACGGCTCAAGGAGCAGACCCTCAGGATGGCCTCCCTTCAGCAGGAGATGGACGATGAGGGGCTTGCAGAAGCGAGGGTGAACCAGAAGAGAGAGCAGCTCATCGAGATGGAGACCGACGGGGTCCTCTTCCGGGGCAAGTTCGACCGCATAGACCTTCTCAGCGATGGTTCTGCCCTCCTGTTCGACTACAAGACCGGCAGAGGCGACAACCTCAACAACTCGCTCCAGCTGCCAGCCTATGCCCTGATGCTCCAGTCGGCCAGTGACATTGAAGTATCGGGCTACGCCTATCTCTCACAGGCGGACCTGTCCATCACGGGACGTCTGGAAGGACTTGCCGGAGAGGCCCTTTCCGGTTGGAGAAAGACTTCCAGGACCGGCCTGAAGGAGATGGTCTCCAGGGCCCGGGAGACGGTCATGGCCATGGCCAAGGCTGTGATGGAGAGCTCCTTCCCGCCAAACTACTCCAACGTGAATGTCTGCCGCTACTGCGAGTATCAGGACCTCTGCCGGAGAAAGGAGTCCGTCGGGGCCGCCCCAGCGGAAGATGATGGAAATGTCGACTGAAACCTTCAGAAGATACCTCGAGGAGGAGGCCTGCCTGGAGCCGGAGCAGATCAGGGCCGTCATGCGGGACGGCCCCCTGGTCGTAGTCAGCGCCGGGGCAGGTACAGGAAAGACGCTGACTTTGGCCTGGAGGTTCGTCCGCCTTGTGGCAGTGGACAGGGTGCCCCTGGAGAGAATCCTGACAATAACCTTTACAGAGAAGGCAGCCCTTGAGATGCGGGAAAGGATCCGCAGGCTGATGGATGAGGTCAGGGAGGCAGTCCCAGACTTTTCGGGGCTCATGGAGGACTCCCTCTCCCGACTTGACGAGGCCTACATCTCAACGATCCACGCCTTCTCGATGAGGGTGTTGAGAGAGTGCGGCCTTTCCGTCGACGTGGACCCGGGTATAAGGCTGATCACACCGCCTGAGGAGAACTTCTTCTGGCAGTATCTTGAGAGGTCGATCGACCGGGAGGAGACCGAATACCTCGTGGAGACCCTCTTCGGCAAGTGGCGCGACAGGGCAAGGGATGTCTTCTCATCGAACCTGACCTCGGACCTGATCGACTCCTTCCGCGCCGGAGCCGTAAGGGACCTGGCAGCTTCAGCCATCCCAATTTTCGAGAGCAAGAACCTGGGACCCGACGCCCTCTGGGAGTGGGCGGATGACCTCCCCCGCAGGGACGCAGAACTCGCCTCGAGGCTGCTGTCGATATCGATCCCGGACTGGCGCCAGGCATGGAGGGACTGGATGGAATTGATCCTCCCCGATGCCGGAGGGCCGGGGATCTTCAGGAGCGACGGCGCAAAGTTCTCGGCCAGGGCCGCGGCATTCATGGAGTCCTGGAAGACGGAGCCCGCAGAAGAAGACCTACCCCGCTTCGTGATGGACCTCCTCGGCAAAGAGGGGCTGCTGGGGAACCTCTCCGGGGCCACCGGAAAGTCCATGAAGGCCGTCGACGGAAGCGCCAGGAACACCACCGGCCAAGGCCTAAAGGACTACAGGGACGACCGCGCCAGGTGGCTCAGGGCGGCAAAGTGGATCACCGATGGTTTCTCCTCCGGCGAGACAGAAGCGAGAGCCCAGCTGCTCAGGATAATCGCCCTCTGCTGGGAGCTGTTCCGGTCCGCCAAGTCGAAAAGGGGGACCCTCTCCTTCGACGACATGATCAGCCGGGCCCGTGAGGCCGTAGAGGCAGAGCCGAGCCTCCCCGGCAGGTTCCTTCACGTCATAGTGGACGAGTTCCAGGACACCAACTCCCTACAGGACGAACTACTCTCGGCCCTTGCCCCGCCCGGGACAGGGACTCTCTTTCTGGTGGGTGATCTTCAGCAGTCGATCTACAGGTTCCGTCACGCCGAACCTGGGATCTTCTGGAGAAGGATCAGGGAGGCCGTCCGTGACGACCCCGAGTCCCTTGTCGAACTCGATGTGACCTTTCGTTCAAGGCAGGCTGTAATGGATACCGTGAACAGCCTTTTCCGCCATATCTGGAGTGACGGCGTGGCAAGGTCCATAGAGAAGGAGTTCTCGCCGCTGGCGCCTCCCATGTCGCGGGAGTGGTGGCCTGGACGCCAGGAGACCACCATCATGCCCTTCGAGCTTATCCTGCCCGACAGCGATGACCTGACCCCGAAGGCGAAGACCGGTGATCTTCGCATCGCTGCGATGCGAACCCTTGCCGACAGGATCCTCGAGGCCGTCGGATCGGGGGCCACCGTCTGGGATTCAGACGGGAAGGGCTCCTTTGCACCCCGCCCGGTCACCTTCCGGGATTTCGCCGTCCTGGTGCCCTCCAGGGCCATCTACGACCAGATCGAGGAGGTCTTCATCGAGGAGAGGGGCATTCCAACCTACTTCGAGGGCAACAGGAACTACTTCGGAAGAGGAGAGGTCAGGGATGCCGTGAGCCTGCTGGAGGCCATAGCAGACCCAGATGACGCCCTTGCCATGGCATCCTTCCTGGCTTCACCCCTCAGTGGTCTCTCCCCGGAGGAGGCCGCTCTCCTGGTCGCCCGCTCAAGAGGAGAGGGATCCTCTCCCGGGTCCCTTTTTGAAGAACATTCCCCCCGGGAAGCCTCACGGTTCGAAAAGCTCCGCAGGGAGGGACTTGCGGCGGGGCCGTCCCGACCGCTCACGGACCTGCTCGAGGACAGCTCGGTCCTTCTCTCTTACCCTTCATGGAAACGCCCAAGGGTGGCGGCCAACCTAAGGAGGGCCGTAGATCTGGCACGGGAGTACGAAGCCTCCATGGGGATGAGCCTTGCAGGCTGTGCCTCCTACCTGCGTTATATGACGCGAAAGGGGATCGAATCGAAAGAGGCCGACACCCTGGGCGAGAATGACGACATGGTCAGGGTCATGACGGTGCACTCCGCCAAGGGGCTCGAGTTCCCCGTTGTTGCAGTAACGGGCCTGGAGCAGGGTCTCAGGACCAGGGGGGAGGGGCAGAGGCTTGTACCCTCGCCTCACCTGGGGGTCGTCTTCACGACCCTTCCCGAGAGTCGTAGGCAGGAAGGAGACCCCGAGATACTTGGAGGGGCCATTCACGACATCTTCGAGACCCAGGAGACATGGGAGGAGAAACAGCGGCTTCTTTACGTGGCCTGTACCAGGGCAAGGGATTCCCTGATCCTTTGCGGGGCTTCGCAGTGGATCGACGGCAGACCCCGCGCAAGGAGGTATTCCTGGCTCGAGACGGTCACGTCATGGATAGAGAGCAACGGAGGCAAGCTGACCCCGACAGCGGCGAAAGAGGGGACGCTTCCTCCAGGAAGACCGAAAGAGGAGGTCAGGAAGGGAGAAAGGGTCCAGCTGCCCCCTGAAGGCGACAGATCACTCGAGAAGATCAGCGCCACGGCCTACGCATTGATCAGGTACTGCCCCTTCGCCTTCAGGATGAGGCACAGGCAGGGCCTGGACATATCCTGGGAGATGCCCGGCGGCGACAGCGTGGGAGGGGCGGATATGGGGAGCCTTGCTCACTGGATACTGAGGGGATGGGACCTCCGTGCCGAGACGCTCTCCCTCTACGACCCCCTGCGAGAGGGGGCCGGGCTGGGTTCTGTCCTCCCCCCCGAACTGAGGCCGGTCTGGGCAGACAGCTCCAGAAGATCACCTCTTTTTGAATGGCTTGAGCATTTCGCACTCTCTCCCCTCTCTGAGAGGATCAGGGATGCCAGAAACGCACAGAGGGAGGTTCCCTTCAGGATCCGGCTGGACAGCGGCACCCTCATGGTGGGTGTGATAGACGTTATCTGGACGGAGGGTGGGAAGGTCTTCATAAGGGACTACAAGATAGGACAGATCGATAGCGCCCCAGAGGCCCTCTACAGGTCCCAGCTGCTCTTCTATGCCCTTGCGGCCGGAAAGCACTTTCGGGGATCACCCCTGGACCTTGCTCTCGTCTCCCTAAAAGAAACGGCGGAGATCCCCATCGACTACTCCGGCATCCCCTGGGATGGACTGGAGAAGGACATCGCTGAAGCAGCCCGCCAGGGAGCCACAGGCCCCTTCGGACCTTCCCTCTCTGCATGCCCATCATGCCCCTGGAGGAGCGAATGCCTTCCGGGGCTGGGACAAATCGTCGGGGATGATGGGTAGTTTTGCCCATTCTCCTGGAAGGGCAGTTGGAATATCATCTCTTTGTGTAACATCGGGAAAATCCCCAGGGAAGGATGACCGTAGTATGAGCCTCGGCCGAATTGCCCTGATCCCGGCCCTTGTCGTTATCCTGTTCTCAGCGGCCCCAGATCCTCTTTCAGCCGACGGTATGCCCTGGATCGAGCACCAGATCCTCCAGGGGGATACCCTGGATTCGATCGCCCGCAAGTACGGGATCGAGAGTTCCTGCATCAAGTGGGCCAACGAGCTCCAGGGGGACGAGATCCCCTTCGACCAGGATTTTCTCCTGGTCCCTCGAGACGGTGGCCTGATGCTGGAGACCCTGGCAGAGGTCAGGGCAAGACGAAGAGGAGAGACCACCGCCGATCTCTACTCCGCCGCCAGGGACGAGAAGGTTCCCGTCCCGAAACCAGCTGCGGCCAACCCCCACTCTGAGTACCCCGGATCCGAAGGGCTTCCGGCCATGGCAAGAAGCCGGGCCGCCTCTGCTGCTGTCAATACACGCTTCACCCTCTCCTGGCCAGTTGAGGGCAAGGTCTTCTCTCCCTTCGGGCCAAGACGTGGCAGATTTCACTCAGGAGTGGACATATCAGCACCGAGGGGCACCCCCATTTATGCTGCGGCAGCTGGGACTGTCGTAAGGGCAGCGTGGCGGAGCGGTTTCGGGAAATCCATCCTCATTGATCACGGCAACGGGGCTATGACCAGGTACTCCCACTGCGATACCATGGTCTGCAGGGCCGGGGACAAGGTATCGGCGGGTCAGAAGATAGGGACCGTCGGCAGGACGGGGAGGACCACCGGACCGCATCTCCATTTTGAGGTGGTAATAGACGGCAAGCACCAGGATCCTGAAAAGAACCTTCCGCCGAAAGGCATTTGAGAGGGGGAGATCCCATGATCGAAGAAGGCGTAAAGGCCCCATCGTTCTGTCTCAAGGACAGTACGGGAAGTGAGCGGTGTCTCGATGAGTTCACCGGAAAGTGGGTAGTGCTCTACTTCTACCCCAAAGACAACACAAGCGGATGCACCCTGGAGGCTATCGAGTTCTCGGCCCTGGAGGAAGAGTTCCGTGGTCTCGGAGCGGTGGTGATGGGGATCAGCCCCGACACCTGCGAAAGCCACGCCATGTTTATCGGCAAACACAACCTTACGGTGATCCTCCTCAGCGATCCGGAGAAGAAGGTCCTGGAACCCTACGGAGCCTGGAGGATGAAGAAGATGTACGACAAGGAGCCCTTGGGCGTTGTGAGGAGCACCGTCCTTATTTCACCGGACGGCAAGGTGGCAAAGACCTGGGATAACGTCGAGGCCGAGGGGCATGCGGCAAAAGTTCTGGAGGCCCTCAGGGAGATATCAGTGGCCTGATGACGTAAAGCTCGAAGGCCCCCTCGACAGGGGGCCATTTTTTGCGGATTAAAGGTCAGCATTGGTTTGCCTTTTCTGGCTCTTTTAGGGCATCTATATCGGACCTTTCGGCTGCCCATGGTATTATTCCTGAAGGGAGGCGAATACCTTGGACCAATGGACTACACCCGACCCATCCAGGATGGCCCTGCTCACAATAGACGTTCAGCGGGAGTTCCAGCCCGGTTTCCCCTCTGGAAGGCCCGAGAACGCATCGGCCGTACCGGCGGCTGCCGAGATCGTCAGAGCATTCAGGAAGGCGGGGAAGCCGATCATCCATATCGTCCGTCTCTACCTTCCAGACGCAAGCAACGCAGACCTCTGCAGAAGGTCCAGGATCCTCTCCGGGGAGCCGTTGCTCCTCCCCGGGTCGGTATCCTGCCAGATCGCCCCTGATCTTCTCCCTCACCCTTCGGTCACCCTCGACCACCATCTACTGCTCTCCGGCGGGATCCAGGTGATCGCTCCCGCAGAATGGATCATTTACAAACCCCGTTTCGGATCCTTCTACAAAACACCACTGGAAAGGCATCTGGCCGAACTAGGGGTGAACACCATTGTTGTCGTGGGATCCAACTTCCCTAACTGCCCCAGGGCTACAATTTACGAGGCAAGCGAGAGGGATCTCCGGATCGTCGCAGTTACCGACGCCATTTCCTTGCTGGACGACAGGGGCATAGGCGAAATCGAGGCCATCGGGGTTATGTGTATACCGTCGAAAGAGGCGCTGGAACTGCTCTTTCCTCACTAAACACCCCTCCTTTTGATATAATGGTATGGTTGTGATAATCGCCTTCCAGGAGGGACCCCTTGGTGTTTCTTCTCCTAGAGGAAAATATGATGGTGCATATGGGCAGAGTTCTGGCCCTTGTCAGGTTCGAGGGTGAGACCGCCGTGCTCCTAAGGGATGGCACTGTGATGGCGACGGGCTTCACCCCGCCGACCCTGGCCAGGAGGTCGGCCCGTTTCATGGAGGAAGGTAAAGCATTGGCGCAGTCCCTGCGCCAGGGAGGAAAGATCTTATGACGTCAGCATCAGCATCAAGTCAGTACACAGCAAAAGATATCCAGATCCTGGAAGGGCTTGAGGCGGTCCGGCGAAGGCCCGGAATGTACATAGGCGATACGGGCCCCAGGGGCCTTCATCATATAGTTTACGAAGTCGTCGACAACGCCATCGACGAAGCCATGGCGGGCTGGTGCTCAAAGATCGAGGTCAGGATCCATGCCGACGGGCATGTCTCCGTCGAGGACAACGGCCGCGGAATACCCACCGACCTGCATCCCCAGACAGGCAGACCCGCGGCTGAAGTGGTCCTGACCACACTCCACGCCGGCGGCAAATTCGACAAGAAATCCTACCAGGTCAGCGGGGGCCTTCACGGCGTGGGAGTCTCGGTCGTCAACGCCCTGTCGGAGTGGCTCAACCTGACGGTCTGGAGAGAAGGCAAGGAGTGGAGGCAGACATACAGCAAGGGGAAACCTACCTCTGATCTGTGCTGTGGCGAACCCACGGACAAGAACGGTACCCTCATAGAATTCATGCCCGACTCCTCCATCTTCGACGAGATAGAGTTCTCCTGGGAGACCCTGGCCGGAAGGTTCAGGGAGATGGCCTTCCTCAACCCCGGGCTATCCATCGAATTGAAGGACGAAGTCTCGGGAAAAGAGAAGGTCTTCCACTACGAGGGCGGCATCTCCTCATTCGTGGAGTATCTTAACCGGGGGAAGAACACCCTCTTCGCCCCGCCGATCGTAATTTCGGGGCAGCGCGAGGGCGTTTCAGTCGAGATAGGCATCCAGTACAACGACAGCTACATAGAGAGGGTATTCGCCTTTGCAAACCTCATCAACACCGTCGAGGGGGGCACTCACGTATCGGGCTTCCGGTCGGCCCTTACCCGTGCCATCAACGAATCGGCCAGAAGGAACAAGGTCCTTAAGGAAAAGGACCCCAACCTCACCGGCGACGACCTGAAGGAGGGCCTGACGGCTGTCATCTCGGTAAAGCTCCCGGAGCCGCAGTTCGAGGGGCAGACCAAGACGAAGCTGGGCAACGGCGAGATCAAGGGCATCGTGGACTCCATATTCTACGACGGCCTCATGGCCGAGATAGACGAGCGACCCGATATTCTGAAGCCTGTTGTTGAGAAGGCAGTAAAGGCAAGGCTCGCCAGGGAGGCTGCCAAGAAGGCAAGGGAGCTGGTAAGGCGCAAGACAGCCCTTGCCGGGCTCGACCTGCCTGGCAAACTGGCCGACTGTTCTAGCCGCAACCCCGAGGAGTGCGAGATCTTCATCGTCGAGGGCGACTCCGCCGGAGGTTCCGCCAAGCAGGGGCGCGACCGCAACTTCCAGGCCATACTCCCCCTTCGGGGGAAGATCCTGAACGTCGAGAAGGCACGCATCGACAAGGCCCTGGACAATCAGGAGATCCGCACCATAATCCAGGCCCTCGGCGCCGGCGTGGGCGAAGATTTTAATGTAGACAGTATCAGATATAATAAAACTTTCATTATGAGCGTCGATGGTGAAGAACCAACCCTTGTTAAGGACCCTTTTGGATCGATCAGGCAGGTTCGCATCGGGGAATTCATAGACAGCGTCATCGATGGCAGATTATGCCCGGACGGTTACCAGGTCCTCTGCTTCGACCTTGAATCGAAGGTCACGCAGTTCAGGCCGCTTCAAAAGGTAATACGACACCCCATAGAGGAACCTCTTTACGAGATAAGGACAGCCTACGGAAGAAACGTAAGGGTCTCCTCTTCTCATAGCGTTTTCGTCTGCAACGACGGCGAGGTGATCCTCAAGAAGGGCAGCCATATTGTCGAAGGAGATCTGCTGGTAGCACCCCGCTCCATCAACATGGAAGGGAAAGATCTCGAGAGTCTCGACCTCCTGAAAGAACTTTTCGAGAGGAAGAACAGACTCGACTCCAATCTCTATGTCCGGGGCAAGGCAATAGAGGACCTTCTGAAGAACAGGATACTCGAAGAGCATACGGACAATCCGGAACTTACGGAAAAACGCGTGGAGATCCCTCTTGATATCCGTGAAAAACTTGAGGCAGCCAGAAAGGTGTGCGGCCTTTCGAATGCGGGAATATGCGAAAAGACCGGCATAAAGCAGCCTGTTACCTTCTACAGCTGGGAAAAGGGGAAAAGTTGTCCGACGGTAACGAATTTTCAGAACTATGCCCGGGCCGTCGGGCTGAACCCGGAAGATCTCATGGATCAGGTGAACCTCAGGGCATCGTCCCTGGAGAATATTTGGACCAACCAATACTCAGGATCTTGTGCCAACAGGGTAAAACCCTATACGAGGCTTCATGAGATCCCCGAAAGCTGGCTGGAAGTTCTCGAAGGGCAAGAGATCGCCCTGACCCCCGAGCACTATGCCTCCAAAGCCGTGCCCAGGCATATACCGGTGGACGCCAACCTCATGACCATTCTGGGGTTCTTTACTGCCGAGGGAAGCATGAACCAGAGACAAGGCATAAGGTTTGCCATAGGATCCAACAACGATCCCCTTCGGGAGGAGATCTGCTACAGATTCAGACAGGTCTTCGGACTGGATCTCAACTGGTACCCTGGAAAGAATGGCCGATGCGGAGAGCTCAAGATCCTGAACTCGGTCCTCTCCTCGGTTTTCAGGCTTGTGTTCGGTTTTGATAAAGCCAGGTCATACTCAAAACGGGTGCCGGACATCGTGTTCAACGTTCCCCGTGAACTAAGGAAAGCATTTCTGCGGGGCTATTTCCTTGGGGACGGAACGATCCGCAGAACAGGAATATCTTTTTCAACAACATCGAAGGACCTGGCAGCAGGCATCCTTTCCCTTCTCTCCTCCATGGGGATCATTGCCACGCTGCACTCCAGGGAGCCATCCGACACGGAAGGGATAATACGGGGCAAACCCATAAGGGCCAGGCACAGTTACCACACGATAACTGTTTCTGCTCTCGATGACCTTGCCGGGATAGAGTCCGTATGGCAGGATCACCACCTTGCGGGTTTGCTTCGTGAAAAGATCCTTCAAGGTTCCAGTAAAAACAGGAAACGCCGTTTCACACCCCTCAATGGTGATCTTGTTGGCCTGAAGGTCACGGAAGTAAAGGAGATCGAGCCATCCTCGAAGTGGGTCTATGACTTTTCCGTGGAAAAGGACGAGAACTTCATCTGCGGAATGGGAGGAATTTGCTGCCATAACACCGACGCTGACGTGGATGGGGCTCACATACGGACGCTGCTTCTGACACTTTTCTATCGCTTCATGCCCCAACTGATCGAGAGGGGACACCTTTTCGTCGCCCAACCGCCCCTCTACAGGGTGCAGGCAGGCAAGGAGATCCACTACTGCTACAGCGACAAGGAGCTAAAAGCGATACAGGATTCCATGAAGAACCGGAAGATCAACATACAGCGCTACAAGGGCCTCGGGGAGATGAACCCCGAGCAGCTGTGGGAGACCACCATGGACCCTGCCACGCGCACCTGCAAGAGGGTGGAGGTCGAGGACGCTGTAACAGCTGAGGAGTATTTCAGCATTCTCATGGGCGACAAGGTCGAACCCCGCAGGGAGTTCATAGAGACCCACGCCAAGGAAGTAAGGAATCTGGATGTGTAAGAGCCGTAACTCGTAACTCTTGAGGCATAAAACCAGAAGCGGCAAGGCGTCAGGTAACAGGAAAACATGGTAAAAAACGAGCGTGAGACGTCAGACGTAAAAGCCAGAACCAGGGTATCTCACCACAGACGCAGTGCCCCAAGCCGCCGATCATTGCGGCGAAAGGGTAGGACGCAGAGTACACAGAGAAAACCTCAAACATTTTTATTGTTAGAACCAGGCCTGGATAGAGTCACGAGTTACAAGGTGCCTGAGCGCTACGAAGGGTAGGTCGCAGAGAACCACAGAGGGGGACCTGGATTCTTTTGTGGTTTTTAACCAGTTGCGAGACACGAGTCACGGCCATTTAAACCACAGGGGACACAGACAAGGTAACCTACGCTGGCGTGCCGCCAGCGTGGGTTTTTATCACATTCCGGGATATTGATGGGACATTTTCAGACAGTAAAGGCAATAGCGTAACCAGCGACTGTTGACCCGGAAACCGAAATATTAAAGGCTTGAACTGTCATCGGTCAACTGGAAAGGCAAAAACAAAGACAGGGCTTTTATCAACAGATGGAAGTAGATGAGTTCAACAAAATTTGTTGCGAATCCGAAATTTTGGCTTTGCGCTTGCCCTACAGATCCCTCACCCGCCGGCCGGCGTGTGAGGGATGATAACAAGGATCATTACTCTAACCTTTGTCTTTAGGCTATCCCGGCGTATTCCAGGAACAGGTCCAGTCTCCTGGCCATGCGCTCCCTGTCCAGGAGGCCCGTGCTGGTTCGGACGCTGAACATCTTCTCCGGAATTATGACCTTTTTCGGGTCAAAACCGTAACTCCTTTTCAGCCTGTACTTTGCCTTCAGGGTTTCGTCTCCGAATTGCTTCAGTCTCTCCGGCGTCCAGTCCAGGCCCAGGGCCCCCAGGCCCTCGGAAATGACCTGCCCGTCGTAGACACCCCTCGCGAAGAGGCAGACCACAAGTGAGTTCAGCACCATCCTCCACTGCGCCTCCTCCACCTGCATCCGGACCTGCTCCTCCAGAGGCATGTCTTTCATCAGCAGCTTCTGGTCAAGACTGTAGCCGTTGTCGTCAAGGTGGGAGTGCCTTACCCCGGCTACCCAGGTCATGACGGCGTTCTCCCCCGTCAGGTAGCCTGCAGGTTCGAGCCCCCCGTAATGCATGGCGAAATGATCCCCTCCGTACTTGGAGGCGCAGAAGGCGGTGCCCTTCTCAAGGTCCCTGAAGAACACTCCCTTCCCCTCGGATGTCCTTTGCATTGCTTCAAGATAGGAACGGGTATCGCCATAGGAGAGCGAGAGCCCCTCAGTCTCGGCCTCTCCTATGGTACCCGACAGGAAGGCCTCGGTGGCCCAGGCCAGGGTGTTGCCCATGCTCATGCAGTCCCACCCCTGCTTTTCAATGAAGGCGATCAGCCTGAGTATCTCCTGCGGCGTGGATATGCTCAGCTGGGTACCTACGGCGAAGATGGGTTCGTAATCGTAGGAGACCCTGACGGTGCTGTAGTGGGCCGGGGCAAACTTCTCCCTTAGCTCTGCCACCTGGATGCAGCCGCAGGGGCAGTGGGCACAGGCTATGTGCTGTACGTTGACTTCCTCCAGGAAGGCCTCGCCGGAGATCTGGATGGCGTTCTCGAAGAAGCCCTGGGTGAAGTTCCGGGTGGGAAGGCCCCGTATCGCGTTAAGGGGAAGGACGTTGGCAGGGGTCCCGAGCTCATGGTACTTTTTCATCTCGTCGGAGCGGACCACCCTGTCGTAGAGAGTCTGGTAGATGGAGCCGTAGGCCTTGGAGTCACTGATGGCGACGGAACCCTTACCGCTGATCGCTATGGCCTTGAGGTTCTTTGAACCCATTACGGCGCCCAGGCCCAGGCGGCCGAAGTGGCGCGAACTGTCAACCGTCGCGCATGCCATCGGAGAAAGCCTCTCGCCGGCGGGGCCTATCCTTACGATAGAGAGTTTCCTCCCTTTTTGTTCGAGGGCTTCGCGAAGGATCCTGTCAGTGGCCGGTGCCGATTGCCCCCAAAAAGTTCCGGCAGATCTGACTTTCGCCTCCTGCCCGTCGATGTGCAGAAAGACGGGCCGGTCGGAGGCACCTGTAATAACAATAGCGTCTATCCCCGTCTCCCGGAGCGCCGCAGCAAAACGCCCCCCTGCATGGGATTCGCCCAGTTCGCCGGTCAGGGGCGAGCGGAAGAGGGCCACGGTCTTTGTCGCCGCCGGGTAAAGGGCGCTGAAAGGGCCGATGGCGAAAATGACCGGTGCAAGCGGGGAAAGAGGGTCGGTTTCCGCATTCCCATGTCTGAAAAGCAGTTCGGTGGCGACGGCCGTTCCGCCAAGAAATTCGGTAAAGAGGCCGCCATCTTCCTCTATTCTGCTCTTTCCGGAAGTGAGGTCGATAAAGAGTACCCTCCCCTGCATGCTACTCACCTTCCCCCGACGGAGAGCGTTCCACAAGGGCTATTACATCGTTGGGGCAGTAGGCCACGCACTGCCCGCAGAATATGCACGGTATAGGAGCCCCGTCCTCCTCATCCCACTGGAGGGCGGCTATGGTACAGGCCTTTACGCAGGCCCCGCAGGATATGCATTTCCCCCGCTCCAGCCGCACACCACCGCCCCCGACAGTTGTCAGTGCCCCCGTCGGGCAGGCAGCGGCGCAGTCGGGACTGGTGCATCTCGAGCATACACGGATCGAGAAGGCCCCTTCGGTCCCCGAATAGGCCCGGACCCTCATGGCAGACTTTCCTGTGCCCCCGAGCCCCCTCAGTTTGCGAGTGCAGGCATACATGCAGCTAAGGCAGCCTATGCACCTGTCGCGGTTTAC
>ENA-UPTA01001901-UPTA01001901.1-activated-sludge-metagenome-genome-assembly--contig:-NODE-1901-length-22355-cov-8.390314_pt1 | contig 22355 bp, 20 predicted proteins | sample MGYA00238184_ERZ773361 | MGnify/ENA primary metagenome ERZ773361 (study PRJEB29100, sample SAMN05720205) | activated sludge metagenome | isolation source: anaerobic digester from wastewater... | reverse complement strand
GTCTGACTGTGGCTCAGAAGGTCGCCGGTTCAAATCCGGTCACCCACCCCATTTTGTACCAAAGACAGAACTTCTTCCGTGGAGGTTCTGTCTTTTGTTTTTACGGGGAGCGGGACGGTGTATTCGAGCGTGGCAGAGGGGTAGTCGACGGTTATTTTCTTGATGAATGAGCGCAGGAAGCCGCGCCGTTCCACAATACTGCCTTCCATAAGCGTCTGGCGCAGGTCTTCCACATAAGGCCGGATGGCTTCTTCCGAGATCGCGATCTTGATCTCTTCTTCGTGTTTCTTCTGCAATTCGACTTTCTGGGCCTGCAGGGCTTCGATCTCCTGATTCAGGTCTTTAAGCCGTGGCGAGATGTCCTTCAAGTCCATGGCCCCGGTCTCGATTCCTTCATATAGCTTGGCCCGGCGGTTCATCTTTTCGTTCAAGACCTCATCAATCAGGGCAATCTTGTCGTCATATTCCGCGTCAAATTTGGATGCCTCATCGTTCAGCGTCCAGAGGAGGCGCACGATATTCTCTTTGGTGAGGATCTTTTCCTTGATGATCTCAATGGCGAAGGGCTCGATTTTCTTGGCCGGGATCATTTTTTGTGTGCAGTAGTCGCGTCCGGATTTAAGATAAGTCTGGCAGGTGTAATAGTGGAACTTGCCGGACTTGGCCGCGGTCGCGGTCAACATACCTCCGCATTTATTGCATCGCAAGAATCCGCTCAAAAGATGGTTTGAAGAAATGACCCGCGGGTGAATGACCTTGCGCGTCCGGTTGAATATCTTTTTGCGGGCCACTTCATAGACTTCCTCGGAGATAAGAGCCGGATGCGTGTTCGGCACTTTGATGACCGGGGTTTCGGTATTCGGGTTGTGGCGCGCTTCATTCCAGAAGATGGAGCCGGTATAAACAGGATTGGAGAGGATATAGGCAATGCTTGAATTGCTCCATGGACGGCCTGCGCGTTTGTAATGTCCTTGCGAGTTGAGCGCCTTGGCGATTTCTTTGATGCCTTTGCCTTCAAGCGACAGGGTGAAGATCGTCCGGGCGATCATGGCCTCGGGTTCATGGATAGCCAGACGGCGTTTGGTGTTCGCACCAACCTTGACCATTTCAAATTTGTAGCCGTAAGGCGGGACACCGCCGTTCCAGAAACCCCGCATGGCGTTTTCTTTGAGGCCTCGAACAGTATCTTGGGAGAGGTTGGCGGAATAGAATTCGTCAATCGACTCAATAATCCCCTCAAGAAGCTTGCCAGTCGGGCCGTCATCAAGGTTTTCGTTTATGGAGATAACCTGAATCCCGCGTTTGCGCAAAAGCGATTTGTAAATGATCGAGTCCTCGCGGTTACGGGCAAAGCGGTTCAGCTTCCAGACGATGATGGCCTCGAAGGGCGGTTCCTTTTGCTTGGCGATACTGATCATGCGCTGGAAAGACGGCCGGTCAGCCGTGCGCGCGCTTTCGGCCTCATCCACGAATTCTTCCACAATCGTCCAGTTGCGACGGCTCGCGTAATCCCGGAGTGTTTTAAGCTGTGAGGGGAGGGAGAGGTCTTTCTCGGCTTGTTTTTCAGACGATACTCTTGCGTATACAGCGACGTTCATGTTACTCCATGGTTGGCTTCACGATCGAAGCCCAGTTTGTTCCCTTGATCTTCGGCAGGGCGTTTCGGACAGCGGTCTCCGTGGCCTTGATCAGGAGAACGGCTTCGTATCCTTGCCAGTTATTTTCAAATTCTTCATAAACACCCTCGCCAACCGCGGATTGAGTGACCTTTTCAGTGCCTTGTTTGGGGCCGTCGAGGTAGACCTGTTCCTCGTCCTGTTTTCCTTCTGTTTCCGTGCAGGTCACCTTCACTCGATAGCGGATGAGCGTTCTGCCTCCGGATTTATAGGTGTCCCGTGCGACATCATCTGTTTTCCAGCGCAAAGACCGGACGATGCCGTTCTCAACAATCGTTCCCGCGGCTTGAGGCCTGATAGAGAAGGAAGATTTCTTTACATTGTGCGCGTGCATCTCGACCACGAAGCGTTTGACATCCATGGGCAGGGTGTTGGGGTCGATGCGGTGGCCGGTCTTGAATTGCGGGTCGTAGATCACATGTAGGAAAGCCTTGTTGATCCGGTCTTCAAAAGTTTCCTTGATGACGTTCTTTTGTTCGTAATATCCCGCTTTTACCAGCAGCTCTTCCACGGAGACATTGTAGTAGTCGGCGATCGCGCGCAGACGGTCGGGTTCAGGAAGTTTCTTCCTCGCGCCGGTTTCGAGCTGGGAGATGTAGGCGTTAGAGGCGCCGATGGCCGTTTCAACGTCTTTGAGGCTTACGCCTTTCTTTTCCCGCAATTCCCGAAGGTATTCTCCTAAAACATATTTCTTGGCAGATGATTTCTTCATTTAATCGGCTCCTTTTTTAACAACAATAACACGATAAGCAAGAAAATGCAAGCGGTATTTACAGACAGAATATTGACACGATTAAGCGGAAGTGATACTATTCTGTTAATGGATTTTACAGATGAATTCAATATCAGGAGAGTCCGCATGAAAGTTTATCTCAAAACCAATTTTATCCAAAGAAAGCTTATCCGGAAAAACAAGTCCCAGAATTGGCTGGCGGAGCGTTTCGGTATCACAAGCGGCTATATGTCCCAGTTGATGGACGGGTCTCGTAATCCTTCCCCTGAATTAAGGGAAAAGATATTGCAGGTCTTTCCGGACAACGATTTCGATGATCTTTTTGTCATCAAGAACGAGAAATAAAAACCATGGGAGCGCGTCACGTTGACATGCCTCCGGATTATTCCGGGGATCCTCTTGAAGAGGGATTCCGCATTCTGGCCAAGATCATCCTGCGCAAGATGCGGGAAGAGCGGGCCGAAAAGGCGCTGGATGAGGCGCAGAAGGCGGAGGCTTATGTTATGGAACCGGCGTGCGGGTATCAACCATTATGAAAAGGCGAGCGCATGAACAGTATTGAGGAATTCAAAGAGAAGGTCAAAGAGGCTTCATCGATTACGGAAGTGGTTGCTGAAACTTTAACGCTGAAGCACGGCAAGGCGCTTTGTCCTTTTCATCAAGAAAACACACCGAGTTTTTCAGTAAATGAAAAGGGCGGGTATTTTCATTGCTTCGGCTGTGGCAAGGGCGGGGACGTGATCACCTATGTCATGTTGCGCGATCAGAAGACCTTTATGGAAGCCGTTGTTTATTTGGCCAACCGGACAAGTATTCCGGTGCCGGATTTCGGCACAGCGGGCAGGGGAGAGATCGAAGAGGCACGAACTGTTCAGGATATTCTCGGCGCGACTGTGGCTTTTTACCATCAGCATTTGACGCCGGAAGCGAAGCAGTATTTGAGTGGCCGCGGGTTTACGGATGAAACGATTGATCATTTTAGCCTTGGATATGCCGTGGGAGGTTTACGGGAACATTTGATGAGCGCGAAAGGATTTCCCGGAGAGCTTTGCGTCAAGGCAGGTGTTTTGATGGAAGGGGAAAACGGAACCTTGCGGGACCGCTTTTATAAGCGCGTTCTGTTTCCGAATTTCAGTCGGGGGAGGGTGGTCAATATTTCCGGCCGGACTTTGGATGAGAGCGAGCCCAAGTATCTGCATCTTCCCGGGCGCTTGGAGCATCTCTTGAACGAGGATGTTTTGCTGGAGCATAAAACGGTCTTTATTGCCGAGGGGGCGGTGGATTGTCTAACTTTAGCGCAAAACAGTTATCCAGCTGTTGCAGTATTGGGTGCCAAAAACTTCAAGCTGGAGGATACCGTTAAATTTTCTCATTGTGAGCAGGTTTTTATTTGCCTTGATGGTGACAAGGCTGGCCGGGAAGGCGCGGTCAAGATCGCCGAGCTATTGCAGGACAAGGCCCGGATTGTATGCCTGCCGGATGATGAGGACATTAACGATTATTTCAGGACGCACGCGCGGGAAGACTTTGATCAACTCGTGGCAGGGGCCAAGGATTTTGTGACGTATCTGATTGATGAGGTTCCGGCTGACGCGCCCAAAACGCAGTTGCCGAGGTTGCTCGATAGCGTGTTGCGTTTGCTGGCCAAGATGGACAAGGCCAAGGCCGAGCCGTATCTGGCGTATGTGATCAAGCCCCGGTTTAACCTCAAGGATCCGGATATCCGCGGCTATCGGGACATGGTCAACAAATACCGGGGTGAATTGGCCAAGAAGTTCAATGTCGATGACGGTAAGCCGCTTGTTTTCTCGGCGCATTGTGATGGCCTCATTGATGTTGTTGAGGAGGACGGGAAGCCGGTCTTCCTCGTTAAAAGCGGGGAAGATTTGGAGATCATGTCTGAGGTCGAGACCGATGAGCGGATTCTGATTCCTCCTCCCCGGGAACAGCTTCCGTGGCTTTTGGCCAATGCCAGCGAGGTCAAGAGGGCTTATGAGGAGGAAAAGAGTCTTTCGGTTATGCAGGCCGATTCCCGGCTCTTTGACGCGCTTGTTGACTATCACCGGTCGATCTCCGAGCTTCCCGGTGACGCCCATTACTATCTCATGGCCGCGTGGGATATGCACACCTACCTCCTCGAGAAATTCCAGTATTCGCCGATCATCTGTTTGTTTGCCGTGCCGGAGCGAGGCAAGAGCCGGACCGGCAAGTCCATGATCTATGTGGCGTTCCGCGGTATTCATGTGGAGTCTTTGCGCGACGCGTATCTGGTGAGAGTCGCCAATGACCTTGGCGCGTCGGTTTTTTTTGATGTCATGAACATCTGGCAAAAGGCCGAGAGAAATCAGAGCGAGGATATTTTACTTCACCGCTTTGAGAAGGGCGCGCGCGTGCCGAGGGTCAATTGTCCGGAGAAGGGTGCGCATCAGGACATCACCTATTACGTCATCTTTGGGCCCACGATCATCGGCACGAATGAGGCGATCCATCGGATTCTTGAGACCCGGGCAGTCAATATCAACATGCCGGAAACAAACCGCACATTCGAGAACACCGTCACGCCGGAGCTGGCGTTGCCGTTAAAAACGCGCTTGCTTTCTTTTCGTGCCCGGCATCTGGATTCCGTTTTGCCGGACATGCCCAAGCCAGCGGCAGGCCGGTTGGGCGATATTTTAAAGCCTTTGTTGCAGGTGATTCGGCTGGTAAAGCCGGAAGTTGAGGAGGATTTTCTTTCCTTGGTACATGAGCTTGAGCGTGACCGCATGGTCGAGAAGGCCGAAAGTCTGGAAGCGCAGGTTTTAAGCACGCTCTTGTCGCTCAAGGATTCGGTTGTCCATGGAGTTGTATCTGTTAAAGCAATTACCGACCGGTTCAATCAGGGTCGCCCGGAAAAGGCAAGGCTGACCTATCAGCGAGTGGGACGCAGGCTTACGGCCATGGGTTTCAAGAAGGCGCGGGGCAGTGACGGTGGAGCGGTCATCCTTTGGGATGACGATATGCTCGCGCGCTTGGGGGAACGGTACGGGTTGGAACAAACGTCAGAAACAGCAGAAAGGCCGGAATCCTTTGGGAACGGGCTTGGTGTTTCTGGTGTTACTGATGAAACTGATGTTTTTTCCAAGGCGTGGACAGAGTAGAGGGCGCGCGGAAGGGGTTTGGAGATGATGCCGAGGGAAATCGATGAGCTTGTCAGGATGTATCAGGCGGTAGGGCCAAAGCAGGACAGCGCAAGACGGGCGTTTGAGCATCGGTGGATTCGCTTGCGACCAGCAGAGCGCAAGACTTTGGTTGACCGGCTTCTTGCCTCGGGGTTGTTGCCAAAGAAGGTTGGGCTTGTGCTGGAGATGTTTAACGGCACGGTCGAGCGGCTGGTATGAGGTTCACGGGTCCCTCCATGGGGGTGTCGGGTGAGGGTCGGCGCGATGGCGGGCCTTCAGTGATGATGGACAAAAAAATCGATGTCCATGTCCATCACTTTTGGGGTTTTTCAGAAATTCGGCGTTTAGCGGTCAAATGGCCTCCACCGTCGGGAAATTATTAAAAAACAGGGCAAAAAAGGAGGACCGAAAAGGGTCAAAAACAGGGGTTTTGATGGACATGGATGGACATGATCATGTCCGCGGAAAGGAGGATTTCGGGATGGATGGCCTGTAAAAATCAGGAAGGCTTTCGGGAATAAATGAAAAAGGACAAACAAAGAAAGGACAGGGATATGAAGCTCGATTTTTTGAACATCATGAACAGAAAGGCGACTCCGGACGAGGTTGCCGAGCAGATCGCGGCCCTTGAGGCCAAGCAACAGGAATGCGAGAAGGCAAGGGATACGGCCAAGGCTCTTTGCAAGGAGGTTAGGGGAAAGATCATGTGCGGGGAAAAAGTCGCCCCAGACGCGGCACGCAACGCGGACAAGGCCTATGACGAGGCCGTCCTTGATCTGGAGGTCGTGGCTGAGACCATCGAGGAACTCAAACAGAAGCTTGTCACCGCCATTGAGGCCAACCGGCAGGATGAGTCGAAAAGGCTTTTCGATACCCGGGCAAGGGTGAACGATGAGCGGGAAAAGGCCATGCGGGAGCTGGCCAAGGCCAAGGGCCGGTTGATGGGGCTGGCGTTTGGCATCTACGGCCATCCGGCAGTTACGCGCAGGCATCTGGAGGAGTCGAGAAGTTTCACGTTTACGGCAACGGATCCGTTTTATTTGGAGTTTGATATCGAGTACAAAAAGGCGATTTCGGACTTGAAGCATCCGACCTTCGCGGAGATCGATGAAGACTTCCAGCGGAAATCAAACTGGCTGTCGTCGTTTAATCCGGACGAGGAATTCGCGCGGGTTTTGAAGAGGTATCGTGACAAGTATGCGGTTGAGGTGCGGGAAACTCAGCCGGTTGAAGTGTAACGCGGACAGGCACTGGCTATCCAACGGGCCGGTGCCTGATAATGCGGAGGAGTCTTTGGGATACGGTTGGCTGGCTCCAATGATCACAAAGGCTTTGCTAAGTAAACGCGCTTGGCAGAAGAGGTTTTCCTCCATCGTTCCTCTTCCTCCGCACGCTTTTTATATTTTTCCTTCCTGTAAATCGCAAGAATAATTCTTGTCACGCCCTTCTCTGTGCAATATAATGCAAACTATGCAAAACAAAATGCGAAACACCTCCGGAGATATTCAAATGGATATTATCAAGCAATTAGAACTGTATCGTCTGGAAAACAGGGTCACGCAGGAAGAGCTTGCCAAAGAAATTGGAGTTAATTTTTCTACGGTGAGCCGGTGGCTCAACGGCAAGACCACGCCGAACAAGATCCAGCAGTTTCATATTGAGAAATTTTTGAATGAAAAACTGGGGAGAAAGAAAAGAACATGAGTTCATACAGCAAGATGTCGAAAGAAGATTTGATTACCGAGATCAAACGACTGAAGAAAGGCAAGAAATTTGGACTGCTCTGGGAAGATAAGCCCGAGGATGTTGCCGAGCTTTGCAAGACAAAATTGCCGGTCTTGGTTGATGTGGAGGAGAAGGCGATCTCTGATGGGCCGGATGACCCGACAAATATTCTCATTGAGGGGGACAATTATCACGCGTTGTCCGTCTTGAATTATACCCATAAGGGCAAGGTTGATGTCATCTATATCGACCCGCCGTATAACACAGGGGCAAAGGATTGGAAGTATAACAACAATTATGTGGATATAAACGATAGCTACCGTCATAGCAAATGGCTCAGCATGATGTCGAAACGTTTACAGCTTGCCAAGAATTTGCTTAAATCGGATGGGGTTTTGATTTGCGCCATAGATGACAATGAGTTTTATCATTTAGGCGCATTGCTGGAGGAAATATTTTTTGATTTCGAAATTCACTGCGTAACGATTGTCCATAATCCCCGGGGCATACAGGGCAGTAACTTCTCCTATACGCACGAATACGCTTATTTTGTTTTTCGAAAAGGCATTAAAGTAATTGGCGATCGAAAATTATCAGAGAATGAAATCAGTTGGAGTAACTTGCGTAATTGGGGAAGCGAGTCATTGCGGACTGATGCGAGGAATTGCTTTTATCCGGTTATAGTCAAAAATAATAAGGTTGTTGGTTTCGGCGATGTCCTTGAGCCGGAAAAGCACCCCGCTAATCAGACGGTAAAAAAAGGTGGCCAGTATTATGTTTATCCGATAGATATTAAAGGTGTCGAGAGAAAATGGCGGTATGCAAGACAAAGTGTTGAAGAAATAAAGCATCTTTTACGAGCTAAGAAAACCGATAACGGTTATGAGATTGAAATTGGCAAGGATTTTGGCACAGTAAGGACTGTATGGATTGACAGCCGATATGATGCGAATGAATACGGCACGAAGATAGTTAAGGCTCTTGCCCCGGATGCCAGTTTTGATTTTCCGAAATCTATATATAACGTCTTTGATTGTATTGCCCCTATCTTATATGAAAGAAAAACTGCTCTTGTATTAGACTATTTTGCAGGGTCTGGCACTACGGGACACGCTGTTGGGCTTCTCAATAAGAAAGATGATGGCAAGCGAGGTTTTATCCTCTGCACGAATAATGAAAATAAGATCGCAGAAGATGTTTGCTATCCACGCATTAAGAAAGTTATCAAAGGGCATAAAGATTATGCCGATATTACCGGCATACCTGCCAAATTGAAGTATTTCCGCACGGATTTTGTTGACGCTGATCCCACCGACAAGAATAAAAGGAAGTTGACCGAGATGGCCACGGAGATGCTTTGCCTTAAAGAAGGCACTTTCGAGAAGATAACAAATAAAAAAGCGTTTAAGATTTACAAGAATACCAATCACTACACCGGCATAATCTTTGACCAGATGGCGATTCCGGATTTCAAAGAAGCTGTCGCCAAGTTAAAAGGCAAGTTCAGCGTCTATGTCTTCTCGCTTGGGGATGATTCTTTTGAGGATGAGTTTAAAGACATTAAACAAAAGGTGAAGTTGTCACCCATTCCCGAAGTCATCTTGCGGGTTTATAGGAGAATATTCAAATAATGCGACTGAAAAATTACCAAATCAACGCTATCGATGAGCTTTTGAGTAAATCCAAGAAGCTCTTCACTTACGCCGATAATAAGAAGATCATCTTCAAGGCTCCGACCGGTTCTGGCAAGACCATCATGATGGCAGAGTTCCTGAAACAGCTGTGCGAAGATAAAGATGTCAGGTCCCCTCTTTCGTTCATTTGGACAGCTCCACGGCAGTTGCACGATCAGAGCAGAAATAAACTGGATCATTATTATGAACCAAGTCGGACCTTGCGGTGTTCGTTCTTTGAGGATTTGGATGACAAGCGTATCGATCAGAATGAAATTCTTTTCTTTAACTGGGAGAGCATTAACAAAGCGGATAACATTTACATCCGTGATAATGAAAAAGACAATAATTTGACCAATATCCTTGCCAATACCCGGGAAGAAGGCCGGATAATCATCCTTATCATCGACGAAAGTCACCATCATGCGACGAGCGAAATATCGCAGAATTTGATCCGTGATATCAATCCCAAGCTGACGATTGAGGTTTCAGCCACGCCGGTTTTGGAAGGCCCGGATGAGATCGTTTCTGTTCAGCTGGAAGATGTTAAGGCTGAGGGGATGGTTAAAAAAGCCGTTGTCCTTAATCCGGACTTTAAAAGCATTGTCAAAAATACCAAGATACAAAGCCAGTTGAGCAATCAATCTGAGGATATCGTTATTGAGCAGGCTTTGAAGAAGAGAAAAGAGTTGAAAGAGGCATATCAAAAGGGAAAGGTTGATATCAATCCGCTAGTGCTTATTCAATTGCCGGACAGAAAGACGTCGCTTGAGGACGAAATTAAGAACAAGGTCATCGCGATTCTAAAAAACAAGCACAAAATTACGGCTGAGAACGGCAAGCTGGCAATTCATCTTTCAGGGCATCATGAAAATTTGGAGGATATTTCGAAGTTTGACAGCGAAGCGGAAGTGCTGATTTTCAAGCAGGCGTTGGCCTTGGGCTGGGATTGCCCGAGAGCGCATATCTTGATTTTGTTTCGGGATTGGAAGAGTGTTGTTTTTTCTATTCAGACAATCGGAAGAATCATGCGTATGCCGGATCCCGATTATGGGCATTACGCAAATGAAGTTTTGAATTACGGATATATTTATACCAATCTGGATGATATTGAAATCCAAGAAGACATCGCCCGGGACTATATTACGGTTCACACAGCCAGACGCCGTGGAGACTATACGCCTTTAGGTCTTCCGTCCTGTCACTCAAAGCGACATCGTGAAAAGACCAGACTTGCGCCGTTATTCATAAAAACTTTTTCGCAAGAGGCTGAGGCCTATGGGCTGGGCAAAAAAATTAAGAAAGGCGCTAAAGGACTGAGCGTAAAATTTATTTCGGATTTTAAAGCCGAAAGTGTTGATGCGTTGGTCGGACAGAAAATTGCTGGCGCTGAGGGCATCAAGATGACGGGGTTTGATTTGCAAAAAGTGTTTGATCATTTTGTGAGAAAGAACCTTTCTCCATTTCATCCTGAAGACCGTTCAGTCGGCAGGTTAAAAGAGGCGATTTATTACTTTTTTGATCAGACGCTGGACATGAAATATGAGGACGTGCAGGAGGAAATCGTCGAGATGGTGCTTAGTGAAGAAAATATTCAGCATTTTGTTAATGTCATTGATCAGACCAAGACAAAGTATCTGGATCACGTTTCGAAGCGGGAAAAAGAGCTTGATTATGAGGATGGTTGGGAAGTCCCAAAGAGCATCAGTTATTCGTCGGCATATACGGAGATTGAACATAAATTCAAGTCCATCATGCAACCGTTCTTTTGTAACGATACATCGGCGATTGAAATGGCTTTTATCAATTTCTTGGAGAAAGAGAGCCGTATTCACTGGTGGTTCAAGAACGGGGACCGTGATGCGGTCTTTCTTGCGCTTCCTTATCAGGAGAATGGAGACAAGAAACCATTCTATGTTGATTTTATTGTCCAGATGAAAGACGGCTCAACAGGTCTTTTTGATACAAAGTCGGGATTAACCCGGCAGGTGGCCGGGCCCAAGGTCGACGGCTTAAACGCCTACATCAAGGAGCAGAATAAAAAAGGGAAGAATTTGTTTGGCGGTATTGTGACGAATACGGATGCTCGCAAATTTACCGGGCGATGGATTTGTTTCAATAAAGCGGGCAAAGAATTATCGACGAACAATGATAACTGGGAAAATTTGGTTTTTTGATTCCGTCCTCGTTTGTAGGAGATATTTTGTATTGAAAAGGCTCGCGGAGGCATTATGACAAAAGAAAAAAGAAAGTATTGTTTAAAAGGTCCATCTGAAAATGGCCAAATTGAAGACTTGCTCGAAGGGAAAGATGATAAGGATAGTCGCCAGCGTCTGCAGGCCTTAATTGCTGAGTGGCTCCGCATGGAGAATCTCGTTGTTTTGACTGGGTCGGGGTGTTCGGTAAGTTGCGGAGGAAAAACAATTGAAGGCCTTGAAAAGGCTGTTTTAGAGGCCGTTGGTGAGGTCGCGAAGAAGTCCAATGACAAGAAGCTCCTACTTTCTTCCGAAGCCAAGTCTTTGATTGTTGAGCGCCAAAAGGAATTTAGTAAACGGCAGTCTTGTGCGAAGACAGGTTTTGAAGAGTGGTTATCCTATCTCGTGAATACTGTTCATTTGATGTCGGATAGAAAATCTCCAATAAAATCGATTGGGTGGAAAGAAGACGGAGCGAGCATTGAGGATGTAGATCAGTTGGTTTCTTATATCTCGAAAGCAATATACGCTGAATGTGCTTTAACTCTTCCCGATGAGACAGGTGCGAAGGAGGGCGAGAAGCAGATTGCTCCACATTTGGCGTTCTTGTCAAAGCTTGTGACGCGTGATAGCAATTTGGGAAGGACGCATCTTTTTACATTGAATTACGATACCTTGTTTGAGCAAGCATTGGAAATATTAGGGGTCCAATATTTTGATGGATTTACGGGAAAAGCGAATGCGCGTTTTGATCCGGCAGTCTATGGCCTTGATATTTATTATCCCGGGGAAGTTGCTGAAGGGAGGGTTAGGCGCTTTGATAAATTTCTTCATTATTACAAGTTGCACGGTTCGATTCACTGGAAAATTGTGGCAGGAGAATTAAGAGCGAGGCATGATGCCATTTTAGATTTTCAAAAATATCGCATAAAAGAATCCGTTAAGAAGGCGGAAGATTTAATAACGGCTGGTTTTGCTTGCAGCCACAAAGAGTTTGGAATCCTTCCGACAGCGAACAAGTTTGTACAGACATTGGAAATGCCGTATGCGCATCTTTTTAGATCATTCAGCGCACGGCTTAGTATTCCTCAAACATTTTTGCTGGTTCTTGGTTACGGTTTCGGAGATGACCATATTACCAAGATTATTGAGACAGCGCTCACCAATCCTGCGTTAGTTATGCTCGTCGTCGAGCCTAAGCCGGATAGCCCAACGATTGAGAGAATCAGTAAATATAAAGAGCTTGGCAAGAGAGCGTTTGTTCTTACATCGACAGAGGAGGCGTTCAAGTCTTCCGAGTATAAATACGCGACATTCGATGATTTTGCAAAGTCGGTTATGCCGGATGTTCAATGGCTAGATGATTTTCTGCGTTTGAGGCGTTTTGAGAAACAATTACAAAAAGACAGAGATGAAAAAGATGGAGCAGAGGAAGCCTAATGGAGAATCCTCGAATAATTGGCCATGTTGTTTCTGTGAACGGGTTTCGGGTCAAGGTTGAGCTTTTGACCGAAGCACGTTCGCCATCACGAGCCACGCTTGACGGTGTTCAGACTGCTGTTGCGATTAATTCTTATTTGACGTTTGCTATTGGTTCGGGACTGTCAATTATTGGTGTCATAAGCGACTTGGAGGCCAGGGAAAGTTATGATCCGGCGTCCGGCGATGATCTTTCGCTGGAACTTTTGAAGGCCCGTAGAGTTGCCAGTGTTCAGCTTTTGGGGACAATCGAAAGAGATGGGGATAGATGGCGGTTTAATCCCGGGATAACGGTGCTTCCCACATTAGATACACCTGCTGAAATCGGTTCTCCTAAAGTGTTATCGGCAGTCTTTGAAAATCCACCTCAAAAGAATAAACCTGATAATTATGAAGGAGATGGGTTTGATTTCGATCTTGTTTTAGGCTGTCCGACGGGTCAGAAAGATAACAGGGTTAAGGCATCGTATAATGATCTTTTTTCACGACCGCTGGCCATCGTTGGCAATACGGGGTCAGGAAAATCGTACACTGTTGCTAGTGTGCTTAAAAAGGCAATGGCGGAGATTGGCGATGATGAAAAAAACGCTCCGCATGTTTTCATTCTCGATATTAACGGGGAGTATGCCCGAGCTTTCTTGTCTGAAGAGTCAGCAAAGCTTGTACGTGAGCCTGATCGTATTTATCTTAACGGGCAAGAGTTTGGGATCCCTCTTTGGTTTTTCAATGCTCAAGAGATTTGTGGATGGCTTAGCGCAGCTGAGCAGACGCAGGAACCGGTCTTAAAGGATTGGTGGGCGATTTCGAAGGCAAAGAATTCTCAAAAAGCAGTAACAACCCCCGAGAACTCTTTGCGTTATGCTTTAACGAAAGTCGAGCATCTTATTCAATGTTTGGATGATAAGAACGGCCCCAAGAAATTAAACTTGTGTTCGTATTTTAAAGTACTGAAAGATTACATCGGGACTGTGAGTATTTCTAGTTTGTCGCAATTAGAGACAGAATTAAGGGCTCACCAGAATGCGAATGATAGAGACTGGACACCTCCGTCGAATGAAGTGGCGATTCGAAAACATGCTGTTGAGATTCAGGAAGCTCTGCGCAAGAAAGTTTCAGAATCTATTGAAGAGGCTGGTGAAATTGTTGGGACCGCGGATACACCATTACCAGTGGCGATTATGGATCTTGATGACCCGACGTTGCTTAATCGCTCAGTGCGTCAAGAAGATGTGAATCGTATTGATGCGCATCTTACGACTTTAAAGCTTAGATTAAAAACAAGGCTGGATGATAAACGGTGGCAGGCATTTTTGAATTATGAGAAAGATAAAACAAAAGTTCTTTCTTTTGATAAATGGTTGGGTCGGTTTGGATTTTTGGAGCAGAAGGCCCCGCGTGTTTCGATAATAGATCTTTCCATGTTAGCGCATGAAACGCTTCCTTATGCTTGTGGTGTAATTGGTAGGATTTTGCTTGAAGTCAGGGAGCGATTGCCTGCTCACGAAAGATTTTGTCATCCTTGGGTTCTTGTTCTTGAAGAAGCTCACAATTATGCCAAACCTGCCCGGCAGGATGAGGATAGGGGACAAGCGTTATCAAGAATAGCCTTTGAAAGAATCGCCAAGGAAGGTCGTAAATTTGGTTTATCTCTGATTGTTGCAAGTCAGAGGCCAAGTGAAATTAGTCCGACTATTATTAGTCAATGCGCCAATTTTTTTAGTCATAGGCTTCAGAATCCGGATGATATTGATCACTTTCGTCGGATAATTCCTATGCAAGCGAGACGCCTTTTGGATCAGGTGACAGTCTTAGCTTCCGGTGAGGCTATTGTTTTCGGTAGTGCGTTTCACATTCCTGCTCGTGTACAGATTGATATGCCGAAACCGCCCCCATGGAGTCAGACAGCCGCTCCTTATCATCAATGGAAAGATAACAAAACTTGCTTTCCCGTGGATACGATTATTAAGAATTGGGGACTGGAAGCAAAGACTACGCCAACCAATAATACTTCGTCCCCCGAGGGTGTTGACGATTTATGAGTGAGAGAGGAAAAGGAAAGTCGGCTCAGCGCGTTGATCGGATGTTTGAAAACGTCCAGATCGTCTTCGTGGATCCGGATAAATTTGAGAAAGAGCGGATCGCGGAGATTTACAGAATACTCTTGCAAGACTGCCCGATTCCAAGGAACAATGCCCGGGTCGTGAAGAGCGTGGCGAGGGGGCTGGATTATCAGATTTAGAGGCCGACTATGAGAAATCGGCCGGGATCTATGGCAGATATATGAAAAATAAGGGATCATCTATGACGAAGAAAGTTAAACACTTAAAAGGCCCGGACATCATTCTTAATCTCAAGAGAATCGCGGTGTATGGGTGCGATTCGCAGTCCAGTTCTACGTGTTGCGGATCTACCGGTTTTCATTTCGAGTGCGGGACCAAGGCCGGATATATGGAAGATCCGGACATGACCGGGGAGCTTGATGTTTTGTCCGTTGAGAAAGAAAAAGACTGCTATCTACTCAAGGTCAAATTTAGAAAGGGCGAGTCAACGTTTTAACGTTGGCGGAACAAAGAAACATGATCAATCGACGAGGTGAGTGTTGAATAAAAAGGCCTTACTAAAAGAATATGCGACGAGTCATCGCTATTTCAGCCTTGAAGAGGTTGTGAAGGCGACTGGCGTCACTGTCCAGTCTGCCAAGAATTATCTTCAGGAGCTGAAGCAGGAGGGGATCGTGTTTCCTGCTGGGCGAGGGATCTATAGTTCCATCAAGAAAGAATTTCGTCCGGAAGATAAAAGACGCGTGGCTGATATCAAGCGGCTGATTAAGAAGCAGTATCCTGATCTTGATTTTATTGTATGGAATACGCTGTGTTTCCAGCCGTATTATCACCATCAGCAGACGCATCACATTACGTTCGTAGAAGTGGAGTATGACGGTGTTCATTCTGTTGCGGACAGTCTTTCTCGCGATTATCGGTATGTGTTCGTGGATAAGCCCGGTCGTCACGCGCCAAAAGGGTTTGATATCACAAAGGACCCTATTGTTGTCAAAGCATTGTTCAAGGGATCGCCTCGGCATGGGCATTCGCCCGCAGTTGAGAAAATGCTTGTTGATCTGTTTGTCATCAAGGACAAGTTTTCTACTATGGGTGACGCCGATTATTGGGAGCTTTTGGAAAGCATCGATGACTTTTACAGAGTGCATGTGGGGGACTTGGTTAGATATGCCAGACGTTCGAGGAACATCGAAGCCATATTTTCGCAACTCATTGAAAAGATTGGCATTAACGAAGTTACTTTTGGCACACTTTTGGAAAGTGTGTCGAAAGTAACTCATAGTAAGGATGGGAATGGCAAAGCGGATCATTGATCGTGACCGGATGGAATCCTTAAGAAATGAGCTGGGGTTCAAGGATCCGGGTATATTTGAAAAGTCTGTTTACGCGTTCAATCTTTTGGGCGAGGTTGTGAAGTGCTATCCCGGCCTTGTCTTTAAAGGCGGGACATCGTTGTTGCTTCATATCTTTCCACCGGCACGGCTTTCGATTGATATCGATATTCTTCTTCCGACTGCTGAAAAAGAAGGCTTGTCGCAGAGGTTAGCGCAGATGGCCGCGGATTCCGATTGGTTTGAAGGCATCGAAGAGAGCCACCGAAAGAGTAAGAAGATCCCTAAGGCACATTTCAAATTTCCTTTCACGTCGCATTTTTCAAAGCTACAGCAGTATGTGTTATTGGATGTGGTTTTCACAGAAACCCCTTACGGGAAATTGATCCAGAAGGATATTGCCGGGCATCCAATGGCGTTTGCCGCATCCGGTGGCGTTGTCAGCATCCCGACTGTGGAGGGACTGCTTGGAGACAAATTGACAGCCATATCGCCGAAGACGATGGGGATTCCGCTGGAGCAGGATCGGACGCCGGAGTTCATGAAACAGATCATTGATCTTGGCGAGCTTTTCAAGATTGTTGAGGACGTGGAGGAGCTAAAGCGGTCTTTTCTGAACACTGTCGCGGTCGAGAACGGGTTCAGGCAGAGCGCACATACCACCGATGAGCTTTTCAGCGATATTGAGGAGATTGCCTTTCGGTATTCGCAATTTCTTGTTCGTGGAGGTAATGATGCGTTTGCGGAGATCAAGCTTCTGAATGATGGCAATGCCAAGGTCGCCAATTATCTTCGGGCCAAATTGAGGACAGAGGATATCAAGGTTGCTCTGGCCAGAATAGTGTATGTTATCAGCGTGTTGCGTCAGGGAGGGGCCGGGAAGCTGGTCAAGCAGGTTGATATGGATGCGGTGAAGGGCTTTGTCTTTCCGGAGAAGTTCAAGATTCTGGAGAGGCTTAAAGGCGCTGTTCCTGAGGCGTATTTTTATTGGGCTATGGCGGTGGGGCGATAATTAACCAACGCCACATTTTTGAATTTGTGAAATTAGTTAATTGGTGCGCAAGTACTTCGACGGAATTTTTTGATGGCTCGACGGACAAAGCAGGTTACCTTTGGCACAGATTTGAAAAGTGTGCAGAAAGTAATCTTTTTGAGTGTGAGGAGCTGGTTGCTGTAGGTTCTGGCAACTATTCGGAAATTCCTAATAATTCGGGCAGCTATTAAGGATTCCTTAACAGTTCTATTTGTGAGAAGGGTTTGGAGAAAAGTTTTAAGGCATCTTAATCGTTTGGAATCGAATCCTGCCTAGCATAGGTTGATTATCAGATTTGATGTGAGGAGCAAGATGGGCGTACTTGAACGTGATATATTTTTGTGGCTTAAACGTCCGACCATTGCGCAAATGAAAGAGGTTTTGCGGTGGGCGCATAAGCGCGCTTTACGAGCGGACATCCGGTGCAAGGATCCCGGCTTGATTCCGGAGTATCCGTCAGAGATAGGTTTTGATAGTATTTTGAGACATGTTGACCGGAAGGCCAAGGGATTCTTCAGGATCATTGTCCGTAAAGGCATGAATGAGATGCTTCGTTTGGATAAAGGGAAGCAGCAGGACCTTCTTGATATCTGTATATTTTCCGTGCGGGTCGGGGAGAAAGATTATTACATGAACTTTTATCTGAGTGCTGGATTGTTGGGGGCTTTAAAGCGCAAGTTTCCCATGAGCGAAGGGATTGTCCACTGATTGAAAATTGCGACACATTGTCGCGATTATTGTCGGGATCGTTAAACGGCAAAGATTTGGAGAAAAGTCTCCCGGATTCTGAATCGTTCGGAATCGAGCATCGCCACTTTTTTGAAAAAGTGGTGATAGACGGTTCTTGATTTGGATTGCGGTACGTTCCGAGTGGAGCCGGATATTTTTTGGGGTGTTTATTGGTGGTTGCGGTTGCTTCTAAAACGGCATTTCAAACGTAATTGTAAAGGTTCGGTTTTCAATCCAGCTTGGGACCCCAAATAAAAAAGCACCCTCAAAGGTGCTTTTTTATTTGGAAATGTGAACCGTTTGAATCGGCTGGCGGAGCCGCCGGCGACCGAGCTTGGCGAGAGAGTGCCGGGGACCAGAGGGGACCCGGCCGCAAATCCGGTCACCTACCCCAGCACTATATAATTCATTGCGAATAAATGATTTATGATAAATCCATGGAGCAATAAACTCCGGGGATTTTTTTTATTGAGCGAATAACTTGCGGAACGTAGTGAACGCCAAGTTAGATCGCGAAATTATCCCGAAAAGGGAGTTCTTTTTCAACCTGTGAGGGAATTCCTTCTGACCCGCAAAAGGTTGTGTCATGATTTCCTCGCCGTAAATTCTTAATTTCCCGTCGGAGAATTCGAGAGGATAACATCCTCGCAAATTAAGAGTATTTGACCCAGAATGGGCGAAAGACTCTTGAATCGGCCGCCGCGTTTCAGGGGCCAAGTTTCGGGAAAGAGTTGTTTCTGGGCGCTGTCGACTTTATTAAAAAAAATCAGAAAATCGATGCGAAAATTATTCTGGCAAAATCACACCGAAGGGCTCAAAAAGCTGCAACATAATTCCCTCAACTATTTTTTAACAAAATCTAGCGGATGGCCTAGAGAAGATATAAAATAAGACCTTGTATTATTTTTTCGTAGGGAACACGTCTGCAGAAAATCGGTTAAATTAAAAAGGAAAAGCAATAAATGCAAGTGATTGTAAAAAAAGATTATGAAGAAATGAGCGATTATGCGGCTGAAGTCATTGCTCAGGTTGTTCGTTCTAAGCCGGAATGTGTCCTTGGGTTGGCGACCGGAAGCACTCCTCGAGGGACATACGCCAAACTGGCGGGCAAGCATAAACAAGGTCTGGATTTTTCCAGGGTCAAAACGTTTAATTTGGATGAATACCGGGGGCTTGAGATAGAGCCGCATAAACCTTACGCTCTTGATCAAAGCTACGCGCGGTTCATGCAGGAAGAATTGTTTAACCATGTGAATATCAGAAAAGAAAATATTTGTCTTCCGAAAGGGCGTTCTGAAGACCCCGGGGCCTTTTGCGTTTGGTATGAGGAAGAGATAAAAAAAGCCGGAGGAATTGACCTGCAGCTTTTGGGCATAGGAGGCGACGGGCATTGGGCGTTTAATGAGCCGGGTTCATCTTTGTCTTCCAGGACGCGGGTCGTCGATCTGTCCGCCCAAACGATAGATGATAATTATGAAAGTTTCTATAAAAAATCCGGGATAAAAAAAGAAAAGATGCCGTGCCAGGCTATTACCATGGGAATCGGGACTATCCTTGAATCAAAACAATTGCTGATGATAGCCAGCGGAGAGAAGAAGGCAGCGGTCGTTGCCCAGGCGTTACAGGGGCCTATAACTTCTCAAATTACGGCCTCGGCCATTCAGCTCTTCCGAGGTAACGCTGTTGTCGTCCTTGATGAACCGGCTGCCTCAAAATTAAAGTGTTGTTAGTGTCATTCGCCTCAAATTAAGATAAAAACACCAGGCATCTTTTTGGGCTTAGAAAAGTTGTTTTTTTAGAGGCCTTGAAAAAGGATCAAGTTAAGACATTTAAGGTCTGGCATGGACAGGATCTTTTAATGAGACGCGAGCGCGAGCCATTTTTACGATCATAATCCTTTGCCAGTCCTGCCATCCCTCTCTTTATTCCAGCGAATATTTATTTTAAATATAGGGAACGAAAACTCGCTGAAATTCATGTTCCCGGAGACAGAAGATCCCCGGGGGCCGTCAGGTGAACGTGTATTTCAGGGCAAGTCAGTAGTTGATTCTGGGTATTTTGGGGTTTGAAACCCTCACGTGGCGCAAGACGTGGCCGGGTGAGGGTTTTTGCTGATTTTGGCCATCATTTTGGAGATTTTTCTCTAACCATATATATTGCCGCAGGATAGAGAGTTTTTCCCTGGAAGGGATCATCGGGGTTGTTATTTATATAAAAATATTATAAAATCTATATTAGTACAAGGGAAGCGTTTCCCCAAACACAATATTAGGGAATTTATGGGATTGAACTCTTATAAAAGGAATTCAATAGGACGCAGAGTTATTGCCTTCTGCGCCCTGTTTGCTTTTTTATTAAATACGGTAGGTTTCCCGATAAAATTCGCCTATGCACAGGAGTCTTTTTCCCTCCCCAATCCAGGCACGATGGTTGTTGCAAGTCCACGTATCATCCCTCCGGTTATGAAGGGCATCAGAATTTTTCCGGATAATCCTCTCCGGTTTGATTTCATCATTGATACAGGGCAATCCAATTTAAGCGGGGACGATTTAAAAGCTGAGTCCTCAAAATTAATAAAATATTTCTTGGCCACCTTGACGGTCCCGGAAGATGACCTTTGGGTCAACTTGTCTCCCTATGAAAAAGATCGCATCATCCCTGATGAATTTGGCGTAACGGAAATGGGGCGTGATCTTTTGGCTCAAGATTACGTTTTGAAACAACTTACGGCCTCGCTCATTTATCCTGAGCAAGATCTGGGAAAGGAATTCTGGGAGAAGGTTTATGTGAAGATAAGCCAGCTTTACGGCACGACAGATTTGCCGGTCAACACGTTCAACAAGGTTTGGATCGTTCCCGATAAGGCTGTTGTGTATGAAAGCGGGGACACCGCGTTCATCGTAAAGACGCATCTTAAAGTCATGCTCGAGAGTGATTACCTGTCGCTCAAAAACAATCTGGATAACAAAAAAATTGGGTCTGGGCAATTGGGTGAAGATCAGGTTAAGCAACTCAATGATGTGTCTTCAGCAATTATTAAAGAAGTCGTGCTTCCCGAGATTGAGAAAGAAGTCAATACGGGTGAAAATTTCACGTCTTTACGTCAGGTTTATAATTCCATGATTCTGGCTACGTGGTTCAAGCGTAACTTAAAGGAGAGTTTCTTAAGTAAAGTTTATGTCGGTGAGAATAAAGTCGCCGGAGTTGATGTTGAGGACAAACAGGTCAAAGAGAAAATTTATCAGCAGTACTTAGAAGCATTCAAGAAAGGCGTTTATAACTACATCAAAGAAGATTATGATCCGGCGACACAGGAAATCATCGCGCGTAAATATTTCTCTGGCGGGGTGGAGTTTACTGCAAAGGCGGTTGATAAGGCGCTTTTGGTAGTATCGAGCAGTGTGCAAGAAACAGAATCGGAGGTGGCTAGGACAACCGATGGAAAATTGCAGACGGTTTCCGCTGTTTTGGATCCCGTTAAAAATCTGGATCGCCTTCGCCGCATTCTTAATGTTTTGGCTCAAAGTGATCAAGTGCCGCAGGTGCCCCAGGGGGTCTCGGAAGATGTTATTTTGGAGTTTGTGCTAAGTCATTTACAGGCGGGTGGTCTTATAAAAGAAGTCCGCGATGACTCCACAGATATAAAAGTTTTTGTCATTAAGGATGAAGTCAAGGAATCTGAATTAGGAAGAGCTGTTCAGCGATGGGTCATGGAGCCGCGGGGTGGTGTAAAAGCGATTAATTTTAAGGGAACTGACGGCATTTGGAAGATTGTCAGTTTTGAGAGTGATATCGATCAACAGCTTGATTTTGAACGCGAGGAAGTAAAAGAACGTAAAGCAGGAAAGCATTGGATTATTGCATTTAATGAGGCGCGTAGAAAGATCTCAGGAGAAGACAATTCCATAGATATTCAGAACGCTCAGGAACAATATGAAGTGGCACAGAGTGATGTTATGAGTGCCAGTATTGAAGATTGGTTTAGAAGAAAAAAGAAACCGGAGGACATCGTTTCCCCGGTAGCCGATCCGGAAACTGTCGCCGATGAAATTAAAGCCGCTGAACAGGCCATACCTCCAGAGATAGAATCCCCAGTTGCCCCTATAGAACAAACCCCAGTCGCCGAGGATGTTCAGGCTCCAACTGCGCCTGCGGCTGTAGAGGAACAGGTCGCCGTCAAGACTTCGGATTTTGATGCCTTCGGTATTTTTATGTCCGATCAGCCGGTGGGAGAATTAAGCAAACCACCTGCTTTTGAAACACCTGTAGATGAAATGGCCGCCCCAGCTCCGGCTACTGCTTCTCAAGTTGTTCCTGCCAGCCGATATTCTGATCCTGAATTAAATCGATTAAGAGAAACCGCATTGTCGACAACAGCTTCGGTTAGTGAAAAAAGCCGGGCTGTTTATGCTTTGGTTTCCCTGGCCAGCGCAAGGTTGAACCCGGAGCCGGAGGTTTTAGATGTTTTGGTTGAGTTGATTTTCTCCGCAGACATATCTGAACAACAAAAGGTCAGCCAGCAACAGCCGGATATGCGGAGCCGGCCGAACACGCTGGTGGACG
>ENA-UPTA01001899-UPTA01001899.1-activated-sludge-metagenome-genome-assembly--contig:-NODE-1899-length-22361-cov-7.128710_pt1 | contig 22361 bp, 12 predicted proteins | sample MGYA00238184_ERZ773361 | MGnify/ENA primary metagenome ERZ773361 (study PRJEB29100, sample SAMN05720205) | activated sludge metagenome | isolation source: anaerobic digester from wastewater... | reverse complement strand
TATAGGTAGTGTTTGCAGCCGGGTTGACCGTGTGATTTTGTCCTGCACCCAGTCCGTTGTCCCATGCGTAAGTATAAGGAGCAGTACCACCGGAAGCATTGGCAGTAAGGTCGACAGGTTCGTTAGCGCACTGTGGGTTAGGTGTGGCAGAAGCGGTAACCGTAGGTAACAGGTTTACCACTACATTTACCAATGCAGTTGCTGAGCAGCCATTGCTATCGGTAACAGTAACATTGTAAGTTGTGTTTGTTGTTGGATTTACCGTATGGTTCTGCCCGGCACCGATGCCATTATCCCACAAATAGGAGTAAGGTGCAGTACCACCGGAAGCATTGGCAGTAAGATCGACAGGTTCGTTGGCACATTGCGGGTTTGGCGCAGCAGATGCTGTAACAGCCGGGAGTTGATTAACAATTACGTCAACACTTCCGGTGTTTGAGCAACCGTTACTATCGGTAACAGTAACATTATAGGTAGTATTAGCAACAGGATTAACGGTATGCGAATCGCCTGCACCCAGTCCGTTGTCCCATGCGTAAGTATAAGGAGCAGTACCTCCCGAAACATTTGCAGTCAAATCGACAGGCAGGTTGGCGCATTGCGGATTAGGTAATGCAGTAACGGTAACCGTAGGTAACTGGTTAACAACCACACTGACCGAGCTGCTGGCAGAACAACCATTGTCGTCAGTTACAGTAACATTATAGGTAGTGTTTGCAGCCGGGTTGACCGTGTGATTTTGTCCTGCACCCAGTCCATTGTCCCATGCATACGAATATGGTGCAGTACCACCGGAAGCATTGGCAGTAAGGTCGACAGGTTCGTTGGCGCATTGCGGGTTAGGTGTGGCAGAAGCGGTAACCGTAGGCAGTTCGTTTATTGAAACATTAACCAATGCTGTACCGGAACAACCATAAGTATCGGTTACAGAAACATTGTAAGTTGTATTTGATGTTGGATTTACTGTATGATTTTGTCCTACGCCGAGGCCATTGTCCCATGTGTAAGTATATGGTGCCGTACCGCCGGAAGCATTGGCAGTAAGGTCAACAGGTTCGCTTCCACATTGCGGGTTTGGATCAGCAGATGCTGTAACTGTAGGTAAAGCCCGGACGGTAACAGAAACATTCCCAGAGCGGGTGCAACCATGTGCATCAGTAACAATAACAGTATAGGTAGTATTAACTGAAGGAGTTACAGTGTGTGATTGCCCTGCCCCTAAACCGCTACCCCAGAAATACGTATAAGGTCCAAGTCCTCCGTTACCATTAGCATTTAACACAACAGGTTCATTAGCGCATTGTGGATTGGGATTAGCTGTTGCTGTTACTGTCGGTAACTGATAAATAGTGACTGTTTGTGTTGCGGTTGCCGAACAGTTATTTGCATCTCTAACTGTAACAGTATATGTAGTTGTAACTGTAGGAGTTACTACATGAGTTTGACCTGCTCCAACCCCTCCGCTCCATGTGTAGGTATAGGGTCCGGTACCTCCGGCACCATTTGCTGTAATGGTTACAGGTTGGTTTCTGCATTGTGGGTTAGGTAATGCTGAGGTTGTAACTGTTGGCTTTTCAAAAACTGTAATTGTTGATTCATTCGAAATAGCGGGATCGCAGCCTAAGCCATCGCAGCTATAAATACACCTGTATCTTCTATTTGAAAAGGGTGTTAATCCATCCACAGTTAATGTACTTGAATTGGTCCCGACATCAACCCATGAAGCACCGTCATAATACTGCCACTGGTAAGTACAGGTTCCAGCACCACTTGTTGCAGTAGCTGTTAAAGTTATAGGATTGTTCTGACAAACGGAGCTGTTTGATGCGGTAATACTTACCGTAGGATCAACTACCTGAGAAACAGTAACAATTGGTCCATCAGGAATTGAGCATCCATTTCCAAGAGGAACAAAAACAGGTTGGTATTGCCAGTTACCAACTCCCGGGCTATCGGGAGATGTTACAGTTACCCATGCGCCCCCTCCCGCTGGTCTGCGCTGCCATGTAAGAGTGCCACCTACGCCGTTTATTACGTTGGCACTCAAAGTAAAACTGCCACCATCGCAAATGGATGTTGGTGTTACGCTTACTGTGCCCCACTGAGGCGTCTCGTTAACATTAATGGAAAGTTGGTTTGAAAGAGCAATATCGCATGCCACCCCAGTGCAAGTATACTGACAACGATACAAACGGTTGCTGAAGGTAGTAGTAGTAGGAACATTATAGGTTGCACTATTACTTCCTACGTTGCTCCATGTTGTACCTCCGTCATCAGAAAACTGCCACTGATAGCTGCAAGTGCCTGATCCCCCCACGATATCGGAGTTTAATATAATTGATCCCCCAACACATGCATCGTTGCCGGATGCGGAAATAATATTGATAGCTGGATCATAAACGTTAATGGTTATCGGGCCAGCCCAATCCTGACAATTCAATCCGGATTGCACAAGAACAAGGTAATAATAGGTTCCTTCAGTTGGGGGACATGGTGGGTCATAGCTGTTAGCTGTTTGTCCTCCAATATTAACATACCCCAAAGGTGGAATGGAACAAAACCCTGAGCAAATCATCCACTGATATGTATAGCTACCTACTCCGCCAGTAGGAGTTGTTGTAAAAGTTAATGCAGTTGGGTCATCACCAAAACAAATATCTTGGTCGGTTTGAATGCTTCCTGGGTCGAATGCAATATATGAGGGGTGGTCAAGGGTGAGTAATACACCTGATGAGGCTCTAACTGCAGCGCCTCCAAATGATGCTCCTTCTGTTCCACCGTCAACATTTGTAACAGGGTTAATTACATTGTTGAGACAAGGATTTATAAATATTTTGATTTTACCACCGCTACCACCGCCACCGCCTTTAGGGTTGTGAAAACATGTCCCGAGGGATTGATTGGGTAAGCCTGCGTCACCACCATTTCCACCTTTGCATTGAATTGTACCAGTAATAGTTGCAGCATTGACGGAAGATATCAATACTCCGCCTCCAGAACCTCCTCCGGCACCACCGCCACCACCTCCAGAGCCAATGTAATTTCCATAAATATTGCCGGGCCCACATTTATCAACGGTCTCAATATTATTATCGACATAGCAGTCGTAACTATTATCTGAAGAGGCTCCGCCGCCATTGCCACCATTACCGCCATTGGTGCCATTAGCATAAATTGCTCCGGAAGCGGGTAGCGAAAACGTGTTTTGTGCAATCAATTCTACTCGCCCTCCGCCTATACCTCCATTACCACCATTTGTGCCAGCAGTGTATCCTCCTCCTCCTCCAGATGCACCTCCACCTCCGGAGCCATAATCAACAGAGAAGCTTGTATTGTCACCATATGCCACAGGACTTCCATTGGCTGTACCACCAACACCACCTGTTATTACATAAACACTGGCTGCATTCCCGCCAACTCCGCCATTCCCACCCGAGCCATGATGTGAACCGCCGCTGGCAGCTCCACCGCCCCCGCCTCCAACAATCCATCCATTGGAATTGGTACAGTTTCTGGCAAAACAAAGCGACTGAAATCCTCCAATGTTACCAGCCAAACCAGGGCCGGGTCCGGTACCATTTGTTCCCGGTAAACCCGGCTGACCAGAAGCACAAGAGCCACCACCTGTCGCTGGAGCTCCTCCTACACCACCTGTACCACCGCTGCCACCTGTACCATTAGCATTGATAATGCCATTAATTGTAATGTTTTGAGCTTCTACATGAAGAAAATTACACGATACTGTGACAGTTACACCAGCCTGAACAACAAAATTGTTAATATTAATGTGATTTCCACAAAGACTTACATCACTTGTTATAACCAAATCAGCACCGCCATAGTTTGTGGTCTGTGCAAATACCTGAATTTGATTTAGAAATAGAATAGAAAGAACTATTAGAAACAGCCTCCTTATATATCGATAATTATTCGTACTCATCGTTTCAATTTTTAATATATTAACTATAAATATAGCCAGTATTTCATGTTAAATCACTATTAAAATATTAACATATTGTTGACAATACAAAATATTTTACTTATCATAAAATCTACAACATAACACACACACACACACAATACAATCTATATACGCGCACAACTAAAGCAATACTAAAAACTCGGCATTGAGCCTTTGTCCTGTTCCGGATTTTTCAAATACAATGCCAATGTAATTTCATGAGCCCCACTCGATACGTTTTTCAATGTCGATATCACCATATCGTATGAATACGAAACTAAAAACTGTTTAAATCTGTACCCAGCCTGCAAAACCACTGCATCGCCATAAGAAAATAACAATGAAAGTGAAATTTTGTTTTGGTACAGATAGTTGATTCCCAAATCAAATTTGAATGGAGTATCTCCGGTGAAATACAAATTTGTATGAGGAGTCAACAAGTGCTCTTCGTATCCGGGGCGTAAATAAACTCCACCATGAATAAAATAATGTCTTGCAGAAACTATACTACCAAAAGTCTCACCGGTTTCATAGAATCTGAACTTCGATTTAAGCACCTGTTGAATGCCAAATCCGGTATAAAATTTATCGGAGAAGAAAAGAACTCCAATATTTGCATCAGGTTTCCATGCTGCATCGTTAATATTTTGAAGAACAGAATTGTCATTTTGCTCATGAATGGTCATCAAGTCACCGCGGACTCTGTAATTTACAACGGTCCATGCCAATCCGAAAGAAATATTACATACTTCCGTCTTCAGAAGGTAGGCATAATTCAAATTCAGAAACAACCTTCGGGTTGTGCCGGTTAAATCATTCGATACAATAAGGCCTGCTGCCATATCATCTCTAAAGGAGTATTTCCCTGCAAGGGTAGTAGTAATTGGAGCTCCTGAAAAGCCAACCCACTGGCTTCTATGATTTAGGAAGATATCCGGGGTTCCAAACTTATTTATATTGGCAGGGTTTAAAAACATTGCGTTAAAATCCTGGTAGCGGAATTGAGGTAATTGTTGTGCATTTATCAATCCTGAAACCGTAATAAGAAATAGTATTATATAAAATCTTCTCATGGCGATTATCTGATAATTGTTACATGCCCTTTTAATAAATCTTTGCCTATACCCTGATCTATTATATAATAATACGTGGCTTCCGGTAATGAGTTTTTATTATAAGTACCATCCCAGTCGTTCTGATAATTCTCCGCAGAGAATACCAAATTGCCGTTTCTGTTGTAAACCCAAACGGTGCTATAGGGGAACTGCTCTATGTTTTCGATGTACCATGTTTCGTTCACACCGTCACCATTAGGAGTAAATGTGTTAAAAATTATCAAACAGTACTCAGCTTCAATCAGGTCGATACTAACTGTGCTTACACAATTATTTGCATCGGTAATGGTAAGGTAATAATACCCGTCTCTTATGCCAGAAATAGTGTTCTCTGAACTTCCGTCAGACCACATGTAAACATACGGATTTGTACCCCCTGAGGCAGTCGAGGATATTGAGCCATCAAATACCGCAGTACAACTCGGTGCAATGACGTCAATTCCGGGATTAATGGAATCGGGTTGGCTTACCAATAATTGTATTGTGTCGAAACAGCCATAATAATCATTGGCAGTGATGCTATATGTGCCAGCGCTCAGATTATATGCAGTATGATTAAAGCAACCGTTTGACCAAACAAAATTTAAAGGATGAACTCCTGTAGGAATATCTGCAATGGCGGTGGCTATAGAATCGCCATAACATAAATTGGTGCTGATTAATTCTACTGTCGCTTCAATGTTTCCTGTTACAGTTACATTAAGATCTACGGATAAAATACAGCCTTGAGCGTCTGTGATAGTAACACTAACATCTCCCGATGGTAAAGCAACTGCATGTGACTGTGTTTCACCGTCTGACCAGAGGTAAGTGTACGGAGCTGTTCCTCCTTCCGGACTAATGAATCCCTGCCCCGGAGACACACCGCAATTGACGGGTAAAGTAGAACCCGTGGCTTCAAGAACATCGGGTTGGGTGAAAATAATGCTGTCGATAAATACGCATCCATTGGCATCGGTAATTGTTACATTAAAATAATTGTAAGCAGGCATACCGGAACCGGTAAATCCATTCTGTTCAACGTTGTCTTCCCAAACCACCGTGTATGGAGGTGTACCACCGGTAGGAACAGAAGTTGCCGAAGCATCAGAAAATTCGAAACAGGATACGTTGTGAACCATTTCAAATTCGTTGCCCAACAAGCTGGGTTGGGTCACCGTATAAGATTCTATTATACTGCAATTGTGCTCGTCAGTAACGGTAACAGTATATGTACCCGGGAATAGGTTCTGTATTGTATCGTTAAAATAATTATTACTCCAGTGAATAATATAATCTGGAGTTCCACCAACGGGTTCAACAACTATCATTCCATCGGGAATTCCAAAACAATTCAGATTAAAAATGTTGCTGTTAATAATTAATTCGTCGGGTTGTGTAATCATGCTCAAGGCGGTATCGGTACAATTGTGCGAATCGGTAACTGATACCATGTAGAATCCCGGAGGCAGATTGGTAAGGCTTGAATTATGGTTAGAAGGATCGTGGAACCATGTATATGTGTATGGTTCAACTCCGCCAGTGGTTATAACATCAAGTGTGCCATCGTCATCACCATAACAGGTAATATCGGTGTGCATCAGATAAGCAATCAGGGTATCAGGTTCATTGACAACATATAAATCCATCCAGTTACAGTTGTTGGCATCTATCACTGTTACGTTATAGGCCCCTGCCGGAATGTTTAATAAATCCTGAGTTGTTGCTCCGTTGCTCCAAATGTAATTGTAAGGAGGGGTTGCCCCTGTTGGATTAAGGTCAATACTACCGTTGGTGAGCCCATTGCATTGCACATCGGTGACCAAAGTATTAAAACTTAGAGCTGTTTCGGGCTCGTCGATGAAAACGGAATCGATGATTGGGCATCCTACCCAGTCGGAAATAGTTACATAGTGCCAGCCTGCTGCAAGGTTACTTGGGTTTGCTTCCTCGCTTCCGCTGGGCTCCCAATGATAGAAATAGGGTGGAGTACCTCCGCTTACGTTTGTGTAAACAATTCCGGTATGCATACCATGACAAAGAACATCGGTAACTTCTAAATCATAATTTAAAGGTGGATCTACCACAATCGAAATAGAGTCGTAACTTTCGCAGCCATAAGCATCGGTAATTGTTACCAGATAATATCCGGGAGGTGCAAAAATACTGTCAACGTCAGAATAAGTATTGTAGGTGATATCGCCTGTAGACCATGTATAAGTAAAAGGAGGAACGCCGTTTTGAGCTTCGGCATGTACATAGCTGTAAGGGTCACCATAACAATATGATGAAGCATACAGCAATGCATTAACTTCCGATTTATCATAGGGTTTGATATAAGTTCCCGGAAAAACAATGTCTTCCTGGAAGTGCTCCAGTTCCCATGTTTCGTCAAACCATGTCAGTGGTATATAGCCCAAAGGAATCTCCCAAACGAACAAAGGCCCTATTGTCCAGGGTCCGAAATCCTTCGGATCATCTTCGTTGTAAGCGTAGTAACTGCTCATCTCAATGGGTGGACACTTTATAGGCTCAGGTAGGTCGGCATTGCCAGAAATATAAGTTGGAAGTTTGAATTCAGGCATTTCGGCATCACCATATGTCGCTTTAAAAGGTGTGATAATAGTGATATTTACTTCGAGCGCTTCTATAAGCAGAGCGAAAGCCATACTGTCCCAGGTATGATTGCGTATTGTGGGCTGTATGTTGTATTGCACCGCGACGTACATACTATCCCATCCATGGCAGGGATAGGTTATAGTAAGGTCATTCCCGATAGCCATTCTAACCGAGTCGTTAAACCCTGTTTCAACAGTAGAACCGTCATCGGGGTTATTGACGACATATTCCAATGGAATCGGGAAACTGAATGTTCCCCAGATTGTAGGACAGAAATAGATATCCTGATGCAAATAGTTTCGTAATAAAAGATTTACCTGAAGCAGGCTGTACTCGATCTGGAAAATTACCTCACCTAGCGGAGTCTCGATAGGATATGATATTGTGTCGTTTAAAAAATCGATAGCTTCCTGTATTTGTGGCCCTTCCGGCGCAGGAATATAGCCAGCCATAACATATAAAAACCCAAGTACATCGAGATGAACGTATAAATACATGCTATCGCCCTGTGCTATCAAACAGTTGGATTCCAACTCGATATGGTCTTCGGTTTCGACATAGGGTAATGTTATATGGGCTTCGAAGTTAAATCCTACAAGGTCGGTAAAATCAACGTCGATGGGCAACTCCCAATCGTGACAGAATTGAAACTGCCCGTCGACATAACATGGAAAAATACAATATTGTGTTTCACCGTTAATATGGAACAATGTGTCGAGGGTGTATGGAAGCGCAACGGCAGCAGGTATTAATTCGATGGTATCGCATCCGAAAACACAAACGATAATATTCATATCCGGATTAAACATGTATTCAAAGTCCAGAGTAATTACTCCAACCGGAGGAAATTCAGTTTCGAGATTCCAGCCGTCGGTAACTTCGTAATCGGTGTATATTGTTGCAGGACCTCCATAGTCGAAAGTGTAGTCTTCAGGGAAATCGAGGTGGGTTTCTATAGGGTAATCAAGGTCGAATTCTCCGGTATAGAAGCCATGTGCTTCGAAAGTTGAGGCAAGAATAGCCTGAATGCCAACTTCGAATCCTACCCCCAGTTGCATTCCGAGTATGTCGGTAACTTCGGTAAATCCCCAGCTTTCGTCGATATTGACATCAAATATGGGCTGCTCAACATCGATTCCGTAAGCCCAGTCAGGTCCCCACATGTTCTGATCGTACGACGAATACCACATTTGGTGGGTAAGGTCGTTGTTTTGGGAATAGGCTGAGAACGTCAGCGTTGTAATTAGTATAATTGTAAAAAATCTTTTCATAAATAACAATTTATTGAACCGATAGTAACGCTGCTTCCAATGCCGGTAGCAATAATTTCTTAAGCTCCTGGGGGTAGTTGGCATTTACCCAGATTGTATTACTGCTCCCCGTAAAAAGCATGATTCTTTCATATACAACGTCCTTAGTGTTGAACTGAACAACAAACCATGCTGCACGCTCTCCTGTTTTTGTTTGTACAACTTTCTTTTCGATTAATTTGTATCCTTGCGAAGAGATATATTCGTCAGTCATTGCACTTTCGATAGTTTGGTGCGACACTCCGGGTATTTCAATTACCTGAATTGTACAGGCAGATCCGGGGTGGGCAAAACCATGAATATTTTCATCAGGAATAAAGTATTCCGGAGGTATCATTTTTACCGAAGTATTAGGAACCTGCAATAGTTTAGCTGTGTCGTACACCATGTTCGCCTGCTTCTCTTCAACAAAACTTGTTAGTGTTTGCGAAAACGAAACACTCCAAACTATAATAAAGCTTACAAATGTTAACAAAATCTTTGACATGACTACAAAATTTTAAGACTGCTAATATAGAAAAACTATTGCATTTAACGCAATTTTATGACGTTATTTACTGGATTTAGTTGTCTTTATTTATTCACAGTTTTTTCGGATTAACCCCAAGATTTTTACGTTAACACTTTCTCTTTTACCAAGATAACAAAAACAAGGCAAGCATCAAGTTTCGATAAATTGTTGATAAAATAATAATCTACAGTGTGCAACTACCTTCCACGAGGCAAATTGCTCAAGTTTTATGATTTATTGTGGTATTACAAAAACAAATTATCATGGAGCATTTATAACCTAATTTTTATAAGCGTCATTGAATTATTTTCCCATCGACAATTGTATAGGTTCTGTCGGTTATTTTAGCATGATGTTCGTTATGCGTTACAATAATAAATGTCTGATGATATTCGTGCCGGAGCTCAAATAAAATCTTATATAGCTCTTCTGCATTTCGGGAATCGAGGTTCCCTGAAGGTTCATCAGCGAGAACCACCGATGGTTTGTTAATCAGGGCTCTCGCAATGGCAACGCGTTGCTTTTCACCTCCCGAAAGTTCATTGGGTTTGTGATTGATTCTGTCGGATAACCTCAATATTTCAAGTAGTTCCATAGCCGCTTTCTCGCTTTGTGCTTTGCTTTTACCCTGAATAAAAGCAGGTATGCAAATGTTTTCCAGAGCAGTAAACTCTGGTAGCAGGTGGTGAAACTGAAACACAAACCCGATTTTTTCATTCCTTAATGCTGCCATAGCTTTGTCGCCTAGTTTAGAAATATCGTTGCCATCGATATAAATTTTACCTGTATCAGGTTTCAGTAAGGTTCCAAGAATCTGCAGAAGCGTAGTTTTTCCGGCACCGCTTGCGCCAACAATCGAAATGATTTCACCGGTTTCGACCGATAAATCAATCCCTTTTATCACTTCCAGTGCCCCAAACGATTTGGTTATTTGTGTTGCTGCAATCATATCGCAATAATTATGCGCTAAAAATAAACATTTTTTCACAATCATGTTTGATAACTTGTCAGCTAGTTGTATGCAAACATGTTAAACTGTTGAAAACTATAATTCAAGTAAAACAGTGAATGAAGATATCTTGACTTATTTTTGTTTCCTGTTTTTATTTAATTCACGTTTATGGCTAATAACTCTGCACCGTACAAAAAGAACATTACCCAGATAAATGAAGAATACGGCCGCATTCCTCCTCAGGCTGTTGATCTTGAAGAGGCGGTTCTTGGAGCATTACTGATTGAGCCTGATGCTATTTACTCTGTTGTTCAATTACTTACGCCGGATAGTTTCTATAAGATGGAACATCGCACCATCTTTGAGTCGATACTAAATCTGTATAAAAATCACCAGCCTATCGACCTTCTTACAGTGACCGAATACCTTCGAAAAACTTCGAAACTGGAAGAAGTTGGTGGTCCGTTTTATATCTCCTCGCTTACCAACCGTATTGGCACTTCAGCACATATTGAGTATCACTCCCGCATTATTCAGCAAAAATATATTCAACGAGAACTGATAAGGGTTTCTTCCGAAATACAGCAGAAAGCCTTCGACGACAGCCTCGATGTGGACAAATTGTTGAATTTTTCGGAAAGTGAAATTTTCAAAATTTCCGAAGGCCATCTGAGTCGGGAGTCTCTCAAGATAAGTCAGCTTATACCTGATGTTATGCAAGGTATCGAAGAGGCGAGTAAGCGTGAGGATAAACTGTTGGGTATTCCTTCCGGCTTTTCTGACCTCGACCGTTTAACCGCAGGATGGCAACCCGGCGATCTGGTAATCGTTGCTGCACGCCCGTCGATGGGTAAAACTGCTTTTGTGCTCAGTATGGCGCGCAATATGGCTGTAACCCACAAAAAGGAAGTTGCCATATTTTCGCTGGAGATGGCAAATGCGCAGCTGGTCCACCGTTTGATATCCATTGAAGCTGAATTGCCGGGCGATAAGCTTAAAACAGGAAACCTTAGGCAATATGAATGGAAACAGCTTGAATCGAAGACTAAAAATCTTGAAAATGCCCCCATTTTTGTTGATGATACTCCTGCAATTACTATATTTGAATTGAAAAGTAAGTGCCGGCGGTTGGTGCAGCACCGAAACATTAAAGCAGTATTTATTGATTATCTGCAGCTCATGACAACCGGAATGGACATGAAAGGCAGCCGTGAGCAGGAGGTAAGTACCATAAGCCGCTCGCTGAAAGCCATAGCTAAAGAGCTTGGTGTTCCGGTAATTGCTCTTTCTCAGTTAAACAGGGCTGTAGAGGTTCGTACCGGAGACAAGCGACCGCATTTATCCGACCTTCGTGAATCGGGTGCTATTGAACAGGATGCCGATATGGTAATATTTATCCATCGCCCAGAGTATTACAATCAGACCGAAGACAGAGATGGTCGCTCAACCGTTGGACTGGCAGAAATTATTATTGCTAAACACCGTAATGGACCGACTGGGGTTATAAACCTCAGATTCAAAAGTGAGTATGCCAAGTTTACCGACCCGGAGGTGGTTATTGCTGGAGTTAATGCTATCAACGATGGCAATACCATAAAAGTTTCTTCGAAAATTAATACTGATGAAATCAAAAATCATACGGATGTTTCTTTTTCAGATGGTAAAGAGTATGACCATGATTCCGGTGATAAAGGGAATAACCGTGATAGCCCTTTTTAATGATCTGGTTATTGTTAATTCGATAAACGAGATTCATTGTTTAAAGGTACAATGATTGTTTTTTATATTTTGGGAAATTGGAACTACAATATGAAAATTGTTTCAGCATTTGTATTTTTAATGGCAGCATTGAGTTCGAAGGCACAATGCCCCGATTCTATGCCGCTATGGTTGCTTGGTAAGTGGCAGATTCAGAATGAATCGGGTCTATCCTTTGAGGAATGGACACTGAGTAACGACACCCTGATGGTAGGGCGAACGTATAGTTTTTACGGAAACGATACACTTGAGCTCGATCGTATGCGTATTGTGTGCAGTCAGGGGTCAGTGGTTTTTTATATGAACGCATCGGTAAACAACAATAATATAGTTGTACCTTTTTTCCCTGATAAAGATAACAACAGCAAAGTATGGGCTTTCTATAATCCGGACGCTGCTTTCCCGCATACATTCAGGTACGTGTATGCATCCGCTGATGAATGCTTTGTTTCTTTCGAAAGCAATAATCCTCTTGAAGCTTGTACCGACTTTAAAATGATAAGAATCAGCCGGTAAATGCAAGCTTTGAATTTCCCATCGTATCAGTTTTCAACCCGCATTGTTGGAGAAAGAACAGAGATTTTCGATCAATTCCGGAAAAAATATGTTGTACTTACGCCCGAAGAATGGGTTCGTCAGCATTTGTTAAGGTTTTTAGTTGAGGAAAGATCATATCCGCCGGGATTGATTTCTGTTGAGAAAAGCATTGATGTTAACGGTTTACAACGAAGGTACGATGCAGTTGTTTTCGACCGGAGCGGAAAGCCCCTCATGATTATTGAATGTAAGGCTCCTTCAGTAGCCGTAACTCAACAAGTGTTTGATCAGGTGTATGCGTATAGTATGAATATTCCGGCTTCATTTTATTTTATTAGCAATGGAATTATCCATGCTGTTGTTAAAAAAGCTCAGGGAAGTGCAGCGGCTTTTTTAGATGATATTCCTAGCTATATCGAAATAAACTCTTAGTAATCGCGACCAAAGAAATATGCAAAAGAGAATCCAAACGTAGAGTTTACAGAACTATAGGTCTCGTATTTGTTCATATCAATGAATCCAAAAGCATAATTGGCTCTGATCTGGAATTGTTTGTAATCGCCACCAACAGCAAAACTCAGACCTGAATCGAATCGCTTATACTCATCATATTCATAAACAGAGTATGTCTCATTGTACTCGGGCATGTCGTGGTTTACCATTCTAGACTGGCCAACAACCGCAACGCTCACATAAGGCCCTATCTGCCCGAAAATACTGAAATTACCTATAGGAAGTTTGTAACCAACTTCGATAGGTATATCTATATAACTAAATGTATTTCGGATGGTAAAGACACCCGGAGTTACAACGTTTTTGTATCCCTTCTGATAGAGCCCAATGGTTGTGCCGACATATAAAAAACTGGTCAATTCAAATTCAGCAGTGGCTCCAACCTGAAAACCGGGTTTACTTGCATATTCCACAGTGCCATCGTTAAATTTTGTAATCATGTTCGAAACTGTGACACCTGCTCTGGGACCAACATGAAAACCTTGAGCAAAAATTACAACTGCTAGAAGCAACAAGCCGAAGGTAGTAATTAATTTTTTCATAATATTGAATTTATTAAGGTTATTACAGTGAAAAACAAATCAATATGTAAATATAAAAAATATTTTAACGACTGTAAAATCATTATCTGTTTTTTTGTATTTTTAGTTATTAATTTTTAAAGAATATTTTATGCGCTTACCTGTTGTTATTATCCTGCTTTTATTGAGTATTTCTGCAATGCCGCAGAAACTGATCAGAGGCTACACAGTGGGTTATGCCCATGGGTTCCTTAGCCATGGCGATGCTATTTCCATTATCGATACAACCGGCTATGTTGATGAATCGTATCATGCCTATGCCGATGAAGAGAAGCTGAAGTACGCGTCAGCCAGCAGTTTGTATTTTGGATTCCCCATTGAATACGGCTACTCGAGGCATCGCTTTACTTTGCTACCTGCTGTTGATATTAACACTGCCCACTGGTATCTGCATTTTGAAGATCCGGAAAGCATGCCCTTCGGTTTAAGTGCTAATGACTCGCTCTATTTTAAATCGTTTATGATTATGCCTCAGGTTGGTTTAACGTATAAATTTCATTTTTTTGCGGGAGGAATCCATCTTGCCGTTGGTGCAGGAGTTGATGTTAAAATACCTTTGAGCATCTTAACTCAGACCAGTCTGGTTGATAGCGATAAAACCGAGTATGACCCTACAATGTTGGGATATAAAATCCATTATACACCAAATACGATTTTCGATATTGCAAGCAACCCTGGAGTTCACCTCTCGCCTAAATTTGTTTTCGATATTTATTTAAGCCGATTCCTGGCTATAAATCTGATGTATTACCGAAATAAACTTAACAGTGGTGAGCATAATCCATTGCTGTCTGGATATTTCGGAGGAGGCGTTACTTATCTGCTCCCATTTGGAAAGGAAGACGATATCAGGGTGCTGCAACAGTATAAAAAGGAATAATTATGTTAAGCGAAGTAATCAATTGTATCCATCAAAAATATGCATATCAACACATCAAATAGCAGAACTATGGCAAAATCAATGATAATTGCTTTTTTCCTGACAATAATTGTTGTAGGGAGCAATGCTCAGAATGTAATACCGGTGGTTCAAACGGGGCATTCCGGAAAAATCAAGTGCGTGAATTGGGATAATACCGGAAGGTATATTGCCAGTGCCGATATGAACAACGATGTAGTTATCAACGATGTAATTGCTGGTAAGCAATTTTTTAAAGTGAAACTACCCGGTAAAGGAACGGTTACAGGTCTGCAATTCGATAAAAGCAAACTGATTATTGCCAACCATGGGCAAAATTATGTTTTCGATATGAACAGCCTTACACTCGAGCCTTGCAATGAATCGATAAATATTGCCCCCGATGATGGCGGCTACAAGCTGCGGGGAGCAACGGTGAAGAAAGGCGCAAGGTCGCTTATCAACAAAGATATATACGTTCATTTCACTCAAGTTGCTTCTCATCCTAATGGTGAACTCGTTATTGCAGGAGATGAGGCTGGATGGCTGTATTTTTGTAAGCCTTCGCTGAATATTATCAAGCGGGATCGTACTCACAGGCTCGATATCACCGATATTGATTATTCCGACGACGGGAAATATATAGCCATTGCTTCTGCCGACCGTTCTATTAGTATCTGGAGCATTGCAGAGCTTAAGCTGGAGAAGAGGCTTGTTCCGCGCAGTTTTAATATTTATGGTATGGATGCACACCCCGATGGTAGCCGTCTGGCTTTTGGCGACGAACTCGGATATACTTACCTGTTAGTATTTGAGAATGATAAAATTACTTGTAAGGGTATTAATACTCATAGAAGCCGTGTAAACGATGTTTGCTTTACACCCAACCCTATGTGTGTCGCTACCGCTGGTGGCGATAACTTTGCCTCGGTTGTCGATTTTGAAAATAATATACCGTTACAGTATTTTAAACTTCAGCCTAATACATCGAAGCTGAAGCAGACATTTAATATTAAGGGAATTCAGGCAAAAGCTACCAGTACCGACGAAGATGAGATTTTCTTTGATGAAAATGTATACTCGGTAGCTGTTAGCCCTGATGGGAAACAAATAGCTTACTCCGGCGGTAAATGGGGAAATACCAACCCAATGCTAAAAGTTTCTGCAATTTCAAATCTGAACCTTGATGAACCCAAAGAGAAACGTAAGAAGCGAAAAATGGAAATCGGCCTTACTCAAAAAAACAACAAACATATTTTTCCTCAACTGTTCTTTATCAGCGAAAACGAGTTCTATGGTCTTGGGGAAAGCAATAACGAAGCCCAAAGATTTAAACTCTCAATTACCGGTTACGATGAAAAAGACAATACAAGTGTTCGCTCAGGCTTCGACGATAATGTCAGGCCAAATAATATGACAGTTATTGTATCGAAATCGAAAAAATCGATGACCGACGATTATCTTGTTAAAAAAGACCTCAACTCTGAAGATGAATTTTCATGCAGGGGATACACTATCACCAGAACAAGCAGAGGCAGATCGGTGAAATTCGAAGGGCACAGAGGTTATATCAACGATGTGGAGATTATTCGCGATAAAAACTACCTGATTAGTAGTGCCGAAGATGCTGCCATGATAATTTGGAACATCGAAACCGGCGAGAAAATAATGACTGTTTATGTGGTTGACCAGGGAAAACTTGTTTTTATTTCACCGGATAATTACTACCTCGCTCAGGGAGACGCACTTACGGGAATGGGCTTTAATTATAACGGAAGAGTGCTACCTGCCGAACAGTTCGACCTGAAATATAACCGACCTGATATTGTAATGGATAAACTGGGCATCTTTAAACCGGATGTAATTGCCTTATATTATAAAGCGTATTTGAAACGACTTAGTAAAACGGGCTTTAATGTAGAAATGCTTAAAGCCGATATGAATCTGCCCGAACTGGTCATCGAAAATGTAACGGATATTCAGTATAAGACCACACAGCCTGACCTGAAACTGAAACTGAATATGAGTGATAAGATGTATGAAATCGATAGAATGAATGTGTGGGTTAACGATGTTCCTTTGTTTGGAACCAATGGTTTGTCGCTTATTGATAAGCACACAAAGAATACCGGCACTGAGGTAAACATTCCATTATCGGAAGGAAATAATGTGATACAGGTTTCATGCATGAACTCTATTGGGGTAGAGTCGCTTAAGGATGAATTCGTAATTGAGAGAGAAGTATAGAAAAAGCGACAAACCGATATATATCTCGTATCTATTGCTGTTTCCGATTTTAAAGAGTCAAAATATAATCTTCGCTATACAGTTAACGATGGAAAGGAGTTTATTAAGCTTTTCGAAAAACGCGGTGGCAATTACGGACATGTATATGTCGATTCATTCTATAATGCCTCGTGCACACGTGAAAATGTGTTGAATGCAAAGAATCGTTTGATGAACAGTCATGTCGACGATTACGTTATTGTACACATTGCCGGGCATGGACTCCTTGACGACAATCTTGATTTTTATTTTGCTACCTCTGATATCGATTTTTCAAACCCATCGGAGAGAGGCTTACGATATGATGAACTGGAGGGTCTGCTCGATGGTATACCGGCACGGAACAAACTGTTTCTTATGGATGCCTGCCATAGCGGTGAAATTGACAAGGGCGATGACTTTGCCGTTGAACAGGTTATTGGCGACAATCAGCGTGGCGTTACGGTTTTTACTCCTCAGGGCAATACGGTACCCAAGACAGGGCTGCAAAACTCATTCGAGTTGATGCGCCTCATGTTTGCCGATTTACGTAAAGGTACAGGCGCAGTGGTTATTTCTGCTGCTGCCGGTGGCGGGTATGCCCTCGAAAATGAGGATATCGAGAACGGTATTTTTACCTATTCACTTATTCAGGCATTTAAGAAAAATAAAGCAGATGTTAACAGAGATGGTTATATCTCGGTTTCTGAACTCCGTAATTATATTTTCGATAAGGTTAACGAGCTCAGTGGCGGACGTCAGCAACCTACTTCGCGCAAAGAAAACCTGAATAACGATTTCACAATTTGGTAGTTCTTTGTGTCAGGCCTGTAATGATTTACTACAGTTCATTCGACTTTTAAAATAGGTGTTTTTTACTATAAGTGTTATTCCTATGAATGCGCAGAAAATTACTCTTCCCATTTCAAATGTGTCGGCGGTGATGATTTTTGCAACGATGTTTTGCGTTGCAATAAACACCAATTGTTTGTCGCAGGTTGATGTTCAGAATAAAACACAGGTTGCGGTAGTGCTCCCTGTCGGGCATACTGAATATGTAAAATCCTGTGAGTTCTCGTCCGATGGCAGGTTTATTCTTACTGCCTCTCTCGATAAAAACATTATTCTATGGGATGTGAAAACAGGGTATGAATTAAAGCGATATCAGGGATCACCTCTTGGTGTTATGAAAGCAGTATTTTCGCCCGATAACCGGTATATTGCCAGTGTGGGATGGGACCTTAAAATACGACTTTGGAACCTTGAAACGGCAGCTCTTATCAATACTTTCGGAGAAGGTATGAATTGCGTGATATTTTCGAAAGATGGCAGTAAGCTATATGCTGATAGCCGCGATGGAAGAGTTGGCATCTACAACTCGGCCAGTGGTGAAAAAACCGGCGAGATAAAAGCGCATACCGGAATTATTAACGATATGTCGGTTTCTCCCGATGGCAGCCGATTGTTTACTGTTTCGGCTGATGGATCATGTAAGGTTTGGGCGCTACCTGCCATGAAGCTGATTCATACATTTTCAATAGAGAAGGGCGGCATTCAGGATGCGGTGTGTGGAAAATCAGGGTTGATAGCTTACGGATGCAGCGATGGAGTAGTAAAATTATGTAATAGTGATAATTTTTCTCAAATTAGAGAGTTCAAGGCTCATGAAGCAAGTGTGGTTGATATAGATTTCTCAGCCGATGGCAAGCTATTGAGCACTACCGGTTGGGACGGAAAACTGAAAATCTGGGACACATTTTCAGCAGAGCTTATTTCGTCGGTCGATGCGCATAAATTTTTAGTTTATGATGCAGCATTTTCTCCCGTTGGAAAATATATTGCTACCTGTGGCACCGATAAGGATGTTAAACTTTGGGATGTTGAATCGGGAACCCTCTTGCGTTATTACACAGGGCATACAACAAAAGTGGCTTCAATCGACGCTGACACCGACGAAAAGGTTATGGTAGCAGGATTGTGGGACCAAATACGCTTCGATGATAACCGACCAGTGTTTTGGAATTTGGGAAACGGTTCTCTTGAAGCTTCCGGTGGTTCACATTCATTTATGCTGAACGCTGTTGCGCTGTCGGCAGAAACCGAGATTGCAGCTTCGGTTGCCGAAGATACACGGGTAATGCTTTGGAATACCCATAATGGCAGTTTAATTAACGAAAATCGCATCCCGCAAGGCGGATTAAAAGATGTTTGCTTCTATAATACAGAGCAAAAAATAGCGGTAGCATGCACCGATAAAACCGTGCGGGTTTTAACCCAGCAGGGTATGGAACTTTACCAGGTATTACCTTGCGAAAACAAGGACCCAAGTTGTGTTGATGTGGATAAAAACGATCGTTTGCTTGCGGCTGGTTTTACCGATAGTACCGTAATGGTTTGGAATGCTGAAACTGGCAAATTGATTACTGAATTTGCTGCTCATAAAGATCCTGTTTATGACATTAAATTCAGCCCGGGTAGCGATCATTTGGTTACTGCTTCTTACGATAAAACCGCTGTGGTTTGGAGTCTGCCCGATTTTAAAAAAGTGTCAGAATTTAAAGGACACGAATGGATTGTGTCATCGATAGCCATCGCGGGTGATGGAACAATTGTATTCACCGGATCCTGGGACAGGCAGGTTTGTCAATGGAACATGTTTACAGGAGAGCTAATTCGTAAATACTCCGGTCACAGTAATTACGTTTCAGGGATAACACTCAGCAGTAACGGAAAGCAACTTTTTTCATGTTCTTGGGACGGAAGTATTATTGCATGGGATACTCAAACAGGAAAAAAAATATGCACATTTATCAGTGTCGATGATAACGACTGGTTGGTAGTTACCCCCGATAATTTCTACATGGGGAGCAAGGACGCAGCGCGCAAGGTATCGTTTACATCGGGGATGAACAGCTTTGGTTTTGAACAGTTTGATCTGCAGTATAACCGACCTGATAAAGTTCTCGAACAATTGCCATGGGCCGATTCTGCTTTAATACCGGTGTATCGTAAAGCTTACGAAAAGCGACTGATTAAATCAGGGGTTAACGAAAGCTGGTTCGGCCCCGACTTTCATAGCCCTGAAATCAGGATACTCAACCGCAGCGAAATTTCGCTGATAACTGAAAATAATGCAATTGAGCTCCATCTTATTTTATCCGACAGCGTGTATAAAATTAATACGCTGAACCTATGGGTGAACGGTGTACCTTACTATGGTGTGTCAGGAAAGAGTGTAGAAGGGATAGCTGACCTTAAAAATTACAGGGTTACCATCCCGCTAAGCTATGGAAAAAACAGGATAGAGGCTGCGTGTATGAACGAAAAAGGAGTCTTTTCACTGAAGGATGAAATCGAAATATATCAGGAAACCAATAATCCAAGAAAGCCTGATTTGTACCTGATATCGCTTGCAGTTTCGGAATTTGATGATTCAAGATATAATTTGAAATATACAGTTCAGGACGGAAGAAGCTTCATTAAATGTTTTTCTCCACCTAACGATCGCTTCGGGCATGTTTATATCGATTCGCTGTACAACGAAAACTGTACCCGCGAAAATCTGCGTAATATCCGACAAAAACTGATGAATACTCATGTCGATGATGAAGTTATTGTGCATGTGGCAGGGCATGGCTTACTCGACGACAAGCAGGATTTTTATTTTGCCGTAAGCAATATCAATTTCAAAAACCCTTCAGTCAATGGAATCAACTATGCCGAAATAGAGAGCTTACTGGATAGCATTCCGGCAAGAAATAAGCTGTTGCTGCTTGATGCATGCCATAGCGGCGAAGTTGACGAGGCTTCCGAAATGGCACCGGTTCTTACCGATAATGCCCGCACAAGGGGAGTGGTGATGTATAAATTGCCTGTTTCTGAATTAAGCACAAACGATATCAACCTGAAAAATTCATTCGACCTGATGAGGGAAATATTTGTTGATGTGCGGCGCAGTACCGGGGCTGTGGTAATTTCAGCTGCCAGTGGAGCAGGTTTTGCTATAGAACGTGAGGACCTGCAAAACGGAATTTTTACCTATTGCATTGTAGAAGCTATCGAAGATTTACGTGCTGACAAAAACAATGATGGCAGTATAAGCGTGAGTGAGTTGCGCGATTTTGTGATAAAAAGAGTCAGAGAAATCAGCGATGGACAGCAGTTTCCAACATCCCGCAAAGAAAACCTCATTAATGACTTCAGAGTTTGGTAAAACCTAAAAGACAAATGCCAAATGCCAAAAGACAAATGTCAAAAGTAATGGATTCAGAGTCGGGTAAAAGAATATTTTTGCTCAGCCAAGGCAATAGATATTTATCGAAAAAATACCCAGAAATACCTTTAACATATTTAAAATAAGTAATAAATTCTGATGGTATTCATATGTCTTAAAACATGATGAATGTATAAGTAATTGTGCAACATGGTTTTTTTTGATTTTGAGTATTCTGATGAATTCTTAAGGTGATAGGATTGTATAACTTGTAAATTATTGAAATTAATTTATATAATATGATAATATATATATTCTAAAATCATGAGATGGTAATGCTGACAATGAGAGGTAACCAACGGTCTATTGGTTTATAAAAAGTATGTATAAAAAACATATAAATCGTCGGGTGACTTTTTATATAATGATACTTTTGTGTTCCTTTTAGTTGTGTCAGTTACATTTGGTATTAATGATAATTTTTCGTTAAGATGAATTTATACAATTCTGTTGCTCCTCCAGTTATTCGGGTGATAAATGCTTTGTTTAAACCATTGCTGCTTTCATTCATTCTACTTATTGGTAATGCTCAAACTAATGCTCAGGAAAGCCCCGGATACACCGGAAATTCTCAAAACCGCATTGCACCGCATGCTCCCGATTACAATGACCCCAATTATGAAGTCAAGAAAAATGAATGGATAGCAAATTATCCTGAAGAATACAACGCATTGCAACCCAATGGCAATCAAAATACGATAGTTGATGTGTCGCTTATACCCGAAGCTTCGCTTAAAGCTCCTTTGCTTGGACCCCATGCTCCCGATTCAGATGATCCGGATTTTGAAGCAAAGAAGGCAGAATGGATTAAGAATTACCCTGAAGAGTATAATGTGTTGCATAGAAATTCTGTAATAACTTGTAATGAGGCACCACAACTAATAACTCCTTCAGAAATTGATAACCAACTAGGTCCGCTGATTGAATTACCGGCTTCAGATATAGACCCTGAATGTGTTGATAATGAAGATGAGTGAGTAAAAGTCCATCATTAAATTTATTAATAAAGAGCGAAGGGGTGTAAAGACCTATAGAAATAAACTACTCCCCATTCTTTAGACCACTTTTTTGTATTCTTAATTGAAATCT
>ENA-UPTA01001898-UPTA01001898.1-activated-sludge-metagenome-genome-assembly--contig:-NODE-1898-length-22368-cov-5.889526_pt1 | contig 22368 bp, 23 predicted proteins | sample MGYA00238184_ERZ773361 | MGnify/ENA primary metagenome ERZ773361 (study PRJEB29100, sample SAMN05720205) | activated sludge metagenome | isolation source: anaerobic digester from wastewater... | reverse complement strand
TGGCCTTGCGCTCGCCCAGCGCCTTGTTCACCTGTTTCTGGATTTCATGGATCTGCTGGCGGGTGGCGATCAGGGCCTGTTCGAAGCGGGCGATTTCCCCGGGGATGTCCTGCTCGCGGATATCGTGCTCGACCAGTCGCAGCACTTCGGGTGCAATCAGGTAGGCTTCGCCCACGGCGACGCCGGGGGAAACCCCAATTCCCTTCAGGACAAGCTCTTCATGTGCAGCCGGATCAGGCATCTGCCGCTAATCCTCAAAAAATTTGTTCTTCACCAGTTCTTCCAGCGCGTCCAGCGCCTGCGGAGCATCCGCCCCCGTGGCGCGGAGTATGAGCACCGAGCCCATGTATCCCTCCAGCGTCAGGAGGCCCATAATGCTTTTGGCGCAGACACGGGTTCCGTCTTTTTCCACCGTGATGTCGGCGGAAAACTCATTAGCCTTCTTTACAAAGAGCGACGCCGGGCGGGCATGAATTCCCAGGCGATTGACAATTTCCACCTTCCGGACGTGCTCAGACACTGTATCTGTCCGGGAGGCCGTCACATCCGGCTCTTTTCTGTTAAAACATTCACCAGTTTCTGATCCAGTTCCTTGGCGGCATCATGTCCCATCCGCTTGAGTTTCTGATTCAGCGCCGCGACCTCAATCACCTGCGCCATGTCGCGGCCGGGCGCCACGGGGAGACGAATCAGCGGGACTGAAACATCCATGAAAGTCATGGTTTCGGAATTCAGGCCCGTGCGGTCCATATCGGCCGCGGGATCCCACGGCTGCATCTGGATCACCAGGTCCAGGCGCATGTTGCTGCGCATGGAGGCCACGCCGAAAAGACTGGGCACGTGAATAATCCCGAGCCCCCTGATTTCCATGTGATAGCGCGTCACCTGCACCGCGGAGCCGATAACGAAACCCTCGCTGTCGCGGCGCAGCACGGTGACGTCATCGGCCACCAGACTGTGGCCACGCTCGATAAGCGCCAGCGCAGTTTCACTCTTGCCGAGGCCCGGCGGGCCCTGCAGCAGCACGCCAATGCCCATGATGTCCACCATGGTCCCCTGCACGCGGATTTGCGGAGCGGCCAGATTCTCCATGATGATGGTGGCCGCATTGATGAAGCGGCTGGTGATCATCGGGGAGCGCATCACCGGAATCTGGTATTCCTGCGCGGCGGACATCAGTTCGGGAATGGCATGCCGGTTGCGGGTGAGGACCATGCAGGGGATATCGCGCCGGCAGACCTCGCGAATGCGCTCCAGCCGGAGTGCGGCCGTCAGGCTGCGCAGATAGTCAAACTCCGCCAGGCCGATCACCTGAATCCGGCGATATGAAAAATGCCGGAAAAAGCCGGTCAGCGCGAGGCCGGGCCGGTTGATGGCGGATTCCGGAATCGGGCGGGGAAAATACTCCCCGCCGAATTCCAGCTCCATCTGCAGGCTTTCCTTCCCAGCCTCATAAAACTGTCCGACACTGACAGGCACAGGATGCCTTTCCCCTGAGATGATGCTTCAGGCTTCTTTTTTACTGACCTTGACTTCGGCTTCGGCCAGGGGCTCGGCGCCTTTGTGATCCTGCACCTTGTCGCGAAGCTTGCGGAGCTGGCGCATGGCCTTTTCAATGGCGCTGTCGATGGATGCATACATGTCATCGCTTTCATCATGCGCATCAATGCGGATATGGTTGGCACCCTGCACCACGATTTCTGCGCGGTGCCTGTATTTTTCCACACTCAAAATCACGTGCACACTCTCCACGCGCGGGAAGAGGGCCATGGCGTCGTTCACCCGGTCTTCAGCATATTCGCGAATGGCACTGGTTATGTCGACATGTCGTCCTGTCACTGTGATTTGCACAACACGACTCCTTTCTGGTTGTTTACATGCTGAACCGCGGTCCCAGATACAGATCGCGGCTCACCTTGTCATTGATCAAAAATTCCCTGGTTCCTTCTCTCAGCACTTTTCCGTCGCACAGCAGATAGGCCCGGTCCACCACCGCGAGGGTCTCGCGGACATTGTGGTCGGTGATCAGGATGCCCAGGCCCTTTTCCTTCAGTTCCATGATGATCTGCTGGACATCATACACCGCCAGCGGATCCACGCCGCTGAACGGCTCGTCAAGCAGGATCAGCGTCGGGCTGGTCACCAGCGCGCGCGTGATCTCCAGCCGGCGGCGCTCGCCCCCGCTGAGGGTGTAGGCGCGCTGTTTGGCCAGATAGGCGATTTTCAGCTCGTTCAGGAGAAACTCCAGGCGGTCCCTGCGCTCCTGCTTGCTCAGGGGGAGCGTCTCGAGGATGGCCATGACATTTTCCTCCACCGTCAGTCGGCGGAAAATGGACGGCTCCTGCGAGAGATAGCCCATGCCCATGCGGGCGCGGCGGTACATCGGGGTGCGGGTCACCTCGCGGCCCGCAAAATGCACACGGCCCGCGGTGGGGCGGATGAGCCCCATAATCATGTAGAAGCTCGTGGTCTTCCCCGCGCCGTTGGGCCCCAGCAGGCCCACGATCTCGCCGGGGCGGACATTGATGTTCACTCCGCTGACCACCCTGCGGCCGCCGTAGACTTTCTCCAGCTCTTCGGTGCTGACCAGATAAGTGCTGTCGGTCACCATCCTACTCTCCCGAAACGGTCTTTGCACGCGATGTTTTACCGCTCTGTGGATATATTACCAGCCGCGCGCGCGGTTCGCAAACCATTTTGTTCAGGTCCCGCCAGAAGGAGATGGTCGTGCCCTCCAGCACGTCGTTCCCGCGCGTGACGCGCGGTTTCTCATCCAGCTGAATCTTGCCGCTCTCGACATCGTAGACCGCCCGGCCCGCCGTGGCCGTCCGATCCTCCTGCTCAATGATCACATTGCCGCGCGCGATGATGGACTTGACTTCGTTGTCCTCCGCGAAATGCACGGTCATCCGGTCGGCTTTCAGCTTCATTTCGGGGTCCACCACCACCACGTTCTCCTCAAAGAGCGCATAATGCTCGTTATAGTCGAAGGTGAGGCGCTCGGAGGTGATCTCCGTTACCTCCTTTTTTCCGCCCTGCGCGAAAACCGCCGGCGCGCAGGCGGCCGCAATTCCCGCCGCCAAAATCAAAAGGGTCCGTCGTCTGCTCATTTTTTGTCTCCCGGATTTACTCTGCTTCGAAAACCTTTCAGCACCACTTTGGTGTCGTGCATGATTTGTATGCGTTCCTTCTCATTCGAGAAATCGAACCCCCTGCCGGTGACGACCATGTTGTCGCGGATGATGCGCACGGGGCCGTCGGATACGGCCTGTTTGGTCTGCTGGTTCAGCTCGCAGCGGGGTGCGATGACCTTCATTTCAACCTGCTCATTGTTGTAGATGTCCACGCGCAGGTTGGAAATGCGGATCAGCCCGCCCGGGACCATTTCGGCCATGTCCCCGAAGATGTGCCGCACGATTTTCCCATCGGCGTCATATTCCGGCAGCTCAAAGCCGGCGAGCGACTGCACGCCGGGATCCTGCGCCGCGGCCGCGGCGCAGAACACAAACATCAGCAGGAGGTTCCAACCCTTTTTCATTCTGCATCCTCGGTATATCTTTTCATTGCTTCCTCCCAGAGGCCCCGGGCCCTCATCACCAGTTCAATCACCTCGCGCGCGGCGCCTTCGCCGCCCTTCCGCGCCGTGACGGCGTCCGCGGCGGCCTTCACCTCGTCCACGGCGTTGGCCACGGCCACCGACAGGCCGGCCAGCCGCATCGGCGGCAGGTCAATCACATCATCTCCGACATAGCAGGTCTGCCCCGCGTTCACTTTCATTTTCCGGAGCAGGCGCGGCAGGGCCTCGCCCTTGTTCATCGCGCCCTGCTCATAAAACTCCACCCCCAGCTCCTTCATCCGGCGGTCCACCACCGCCGACGAGCGCCCCGTCAGCACCCCGAGTTTCAGGCCGGCCCGAGCGGCCATTTTGAAGCCGTGCCCGTCCTGCACGTTGAAGATTTTCCACTCCCCTTCCGGCCCGTAAACAATCGCCCCCGACGTCAGCACCCCGTCCACATCAAAAATGATCGCCTCGATCGCGGCCGCTTTCTTTTCAACTGACGACGGCATGAATCCCCCGCAGCTGCTTCCAGAGTTTTGCGATGCCGGCAAACCGGATGGCGTTGTCCCGGTCGGACAGCGCTTTTTCCGGATGCACATGGGTTTCGAGGAATACGCCGTCGCAGCCTGTCGCGACAGCAGCGCGCGCCAGCGCGGGCGCAAACTGCCCGTCGCCGCCGGTGCGGCCGCCGGCTCCGCCGGGCTTCTGAACGCTGTGCGTGGCGTCAAAGACGACCGGATAGCCGGTTTCGCGCATGATCAGCAGGCTGCGCATGTCCGCCACCAGATTGTTGTAGCCGAAGCTGGCGCCACGCTCCGTCAGGATGATTTTCCGGTTTCCGGTGCTTTCCACCTTGCGGATCACGTTCACAATGTCCCACGGGGCAAGAAACTGGCCCTTCTTGATGTTCACGGGCCTGCCGCTCTCGCCCAGCGCCAGCACCAGATCGGTCTGGCGGCAGAGAAAGGCGGGCAGCTGCAGCACATCCGCCACTTTGGCGGCATGCGGAACTTCCGTCTCGCTGTGGACATCCACCAGGATCGGGAGGCCGAAGCGGTCCTTGACCTCGCGCAGGATTTCCAGACCCTTCACCATGCCCGGCCCGCGGAAGGCGTCGCCGGAGGTCCGGTTGGCCTTGTCGTAGGAGGCCTTGAAAATCAGCGGAATTTTCTCTTTTTCCGCAAGCTTCGCCAGGCGCCGGGCAAGATCAAGACAAATGGCGCGGCTTTCGATGACGCACAGGCCCGCCATCAGCACCAGCGGACCGCCGCCGCCCACCCCGACCTGTCCAACCCTGACTGTCTTTGTTTTTGTCATGCGCTGTTCCCAAATTGCGTGGCTACCATAAAGGCTCCGGCGGAAGAAATAAAGCTTTTTGCGCGGCGGCGGGAAATTGTCCCTTTCGCCAGTTTTTTGTGAAAATCTGGGTAAAAATGGCAAAAAATCGCGAAAAATCAAGAAAAATCGCCATTTTTTGCGATTTTTGGCCATTTTTTGGGCTTTTTTGACACTTTTTTAGCGTTTTTGGCCTGTTTTTTATGTTTTTCAGGACCAGCGCTCAACATAGGCCTCGATGTCAAATTTGCGCTTGAGGCCGTTGGCGTTCATGCAGCGGATCTTACCGAAGACGGGCCGCTCGGTCCAGGCGCGGTCATGCCGCCCGAAGCACCACGACACCCCCGCAAAGCCGTTCGGATCGCGTCCGTCGAGTTCATATTTATTGTTCAGGTGCAGCGCGGTTTCAAATGCGTCTTCGGGCGTCCGGCTCCACTCAAGGATTTTTTTGCCCCAGTACATGCGCATGTAATTGTGCATGAAGCCGGTCTTTGCCAGTTCCCTCTGCGCGGCATTCCAGTACGGGTCATGTGTGGCGGCCGCCTCCCACTGCTCGCGCGTGTAAACATGTTCCCGCCTGTCCTTCGCATGCTCCCCCATCGTCTTCAGCGCCCACGCGGGGAGCGAATCATATTTGTCATATTCCGGATTGTACCAGCAGAAGTTCATGCTGAGTTCGCGGCGGACAATGAGCTGCTCCAAACAGGCGTCCTTTGCCGCGCGGGGCGCATCGGACCCTGAAATCTGCAGGGCCATGTCCAGCGGCGATATTTGACCAAAGTGCAGATACGGACTCATGTGCGAACAGGCATCCAGCACGGGATCGCTGCTGTTTTCATGATATTCATCAAGATGTTGTGCAATGAATTTCGAAAGCTGTTTCCGGGCGGCATGCGAGCCGCCCGCGAATCGCGATGACGGCTTCACGGAAGCATCCGTTTTCAATCCGGCGCAAACGGCATCAATGTCTTCAAGCGAAAGCGACGCGGGCGGTTTCCCGGAAAATGGATATTTCACGGGCACCTTTCGGAGCGGCTCCAGATAAAGCGGAAGTATTCTGTGAATTTTCGGCCGAATGGTTCGCGCGCCAAACTCTTCGTGATCCGAAACCTCCTGCACCGGAACGATCACATCCGTCTCAACGGCCTCCATGCGGCAGGCCGCGCGGCCGGCCGCATCCCTGCGCCACTGCTTCTGGATGCGAGTATAGCCGACATCCGCAACCAGCAGAGAAGCCTTGCGGGCCAGTTCCTGAACAACATCGGCCGGCGCGCCACGCCTGACACAGAACGGAATGCCCCTTTTCGCAAGCTGACCCCGGACATCGCGCAGACCTTCCAGCATGAACCGGTAGTGGCGCAGATTGGCCTCCGGGTACGAGGTCAGCGCAAAGCAGACCACCAGCGGCTGCTGCAGGGCATTCGCCTGACACGCCGCATGCTCCAGCGCATGATTGAACTCTGCGCGCTGCGCCTGCTGCATCCAGTACAGGACATATTCACCCCCGCCGGCGGGGATGCTGTTCAGAGCATGGATGCGCTGAACCTGAATCATGGTCAGACTTCCAGGTTGCCGGAAACAAACGGCACCTGATGCGAACGCGCGATCAGGTTGGCGGCAATCCGGCCGGACTCGTAGATCGTCGGCAGGCCGCTTCCCGGATGGGTGCCGCCGCCGACCAGATAACAGTTCCCGACCTCCTCGAACTTGTTGCGCGGACGGAAATACAGCATCTGCGTCAGGTTGTGGGCGAGGTTGAAGGTCGCGCCCTCGTACACATTGAGGTCATCGCGCCATTCGCGCGGGCCAATGATTTTTTCCTCCCTGATGTGTGAACGGATGTCCTTCATGGGCGTGCGCTCCTCGATGTTCTTCAGCACCACTTCGCGAAATGAATCGCGCTTGGCGGCCCAGTCCACGGGCGCGCGCAGGTTGGCAACCGGAACCAGCACATAGAGGGCGCTGTGCCCCGGCGGAGCGAGCGTCGGATCCGTCAGCGACGCATTGCGGACATAGAAGGAAATGTCCGTTCCGGGGTCGCGCAGATGGAACACGTCCTCCACATTGCGGCGGTAGTCCTTTGCGAAGAACACGGTGTGATGAGGCAGGTCGTATGACTTGTCCACGCCCAGATACATCATGAAAATGGAGCAGGACAGCCGCATCTTCTGCAGCTTCTGCGGCGTCCACTTGCGCAGGACCCCGGGTTCAAACAGATTCTGCGCCGCATAGCCGAAGTCCGCGTTGATCACGACATCGTCGGCCTCGATGACCTCGCCCCCGGCAAGGCGGACGCCTTTGGCCCGGCGGTCTTTTACAATTATTTTTTCGACGGGTGCGCTGAGACGGATTTCCGCACCGTTCGCGCGGGCCTGGTCGGCCATCGTTTCGGAAATGCGGCTGAGACCGCCGATCGGATGATAGATGCCGAAGCCGTGCTCGATGTAGGGAATGATGGAAAACAGACCGGGGCATTCCCACGGCGACATGCCCAGATACTTGGCCTGAAAAGTGAACGTGAGGGCAAGGTCCCGGTTCCCGAAGATTCCGTACATGACATCGAAAAGGCTCTTCCCGGCGGCGATGTACGGGAGGGCCTTGATCATGTCCGGCGCAAACATCGTGCGGAAGCGATGATAGGACTTCTGCAGGCACGGGAACAAATAGCGGAACCGCGTCTGCTCCTGCTTGAAGAACTTGTCGTAGCGGTTCTCATGACCCGGGAAAACGCGCGCGATCTCGCTTTTCATCTTCTCGTGGTCGGTCGAGGTTTCGATGTACTTGTCCTGATACTGCAGGCGGTACATCGGTTCGAGGCGGCGCATGTCCATGGCCTTGTCCGCGTCGCCGCCCGCCTCACGGAACACCTCATCCAGAATATCCTTGAGCATCAGAAAGGTGGGCCCGATATCGAAGGTGTACGGTCCAAGCCTGATGGCGCCGTTGCGGCCGCCCACGTGCGGCTGCGCCTCGCAAACGGTGACGCGGAATCCGCGATGCGCCAGAATCATGGCTGCTGTCAGCCCTCCTGGCCCGGCCCCGATCACAACAACATGTTTCTTCTCAGCCTGCTCTGCCATCAGTGCCTCCCCATATTTTGAACCTGTACGATATCAGCCCGTCAGCCAGCGGTAAATCTTTTTGAAGGTTTTTAGCGTCATCCCATAGGGCGGGTACGCCTGCGGCATGTCCGGCCGGGCTCCGCGCCTCACTGTCCCGCGCCAGTGCGTGAACGCGTCGAACCCGGCACGGCCGTGATACGCCCCTATCCCGCTTTCGCCGATGCCTCCGAACGGGAGTCCCTCAACAAGAAGATGACTGATTGTATCGTTGACACACGCCCCGCCTGAGGGAATGCGCGCCAGCAGGTCTTCGGCCAGCTCATTTGATGACGAGAAGACATAGAGCGCAAGCGGCGAGGGCATTTTCTGAATTTCCGCAACCGCGGTATCCAGTGAACTGTACTCAATGACCGGCAGCACCGGCCCGAAGATTTCCTCGCGCATGACTGGAGCGTCGAGCCGGGGATTCAGCAGAATGGCGGGCGCAAAATATTTCGATGCCGAATTATGCTGTCCGCCATGCACAATCGTCTGACCCTCAAGATACCGCGCCAGCCGCTGAACATGCTTCGCGCTCACAATGCGGCCGTAATCGGGGCTGGTTTCCGGGTCCGGACCATAAAACTCCGTAACGGCCTTTGCGATCTCCTCAACAAAGCCCCCTGCCACCGACCGGTCCACCCACACATGATCTGGAGCCACGCAGGTCTGGCCCGCGTTCATGAATTTTCCCCGCGCAATCCTGCGGGCCGCCACCGGGATATCTGCGTCGGCGCAGACGATGGCGGGACTCTTGCCGCCGAGTTCCAGCGTCACCGGCGTCAGATGCCTTGCAGCGGCCGCCATCACCCTGCGGCCGGTCTCCGTGCCCCCCGTGAAAAATATATAATCAAATCTGTTTTGCAGAAGAGTTTCCGCGGCGGTGTAATCGCCCTCAACAACACGCACATGGTCGTCGGGAAACGCGGCCGACAGGACATGCCTGATCACGGCAGAAGTGTGCGGGGCGTATTCCGACGGCTTGATCACCGCACAGTTTCCAGCGGCCACGGCCGCGACAAGCGGAGAAAGCACCAGCTGGAATGGATAGTTCCACGGTCCCATGATGAGAACCACCCCGCGCGGTTCGGGAATCAGTCGCGCCCGACCCGGCCACAGCATCGGAGGCACGGACTCGCGGCGGGGCCGCGCCCAGCGGCGCAGGTGTTTCATGGTATAACGGATGTCGCGCAGGACAAAACCTGGTTCCGACGCATAGGCTTCTATGGCCGGTTTTCCCATATCTTTCTTAAGCGCATCAAGAATTTCGGCCTCGGACTGTTCAACAGCGCGGGCGAGCCTGGACAGGCTCTGCAGGCGAAACGCAAGGTCGCGGGTGCGGCCGGCCGCGAAATATTCGCGCATTTTCAGATCGCAAAAGCTTTCTGTCATGTCGCACTTATAGCGCTTATCCGGCAGGTTGTCAGATTTTTTAATATCCATGTGCGCAAAAAGCGGTTATTTTCCCGCAAGAGGAAATGCACGTCTTGCGACAAAGAGGAAACATGACATTTGCGGCGGCAATGCTGGCCGCCCTGCTTTGCCCCCTGTTCGCCCCCGCGCGCACGCCGGCACATGTGCTTCAGGGAATGGCCCTTCTTGAAGAGGGCATGTCCCGGTGGGATCCCGTCCGGCTGGAACAGGCGCTGGAGCATTTCCGCCGCTCCACCGCATCGAATCCTGAACAGTTTGAACCCTGGTATCTGAAGGGACTCGCGGAGTTCCATCTGATGCTTGTCCATGAAAGCAGGGCGGCTGAAGCCGACAAGGCCCTGACGGCGAAACTGCGAAAGGACGCGGAGCATTCGATGGACAGAACCCGGGCGCTCAAGCAGGATTTCGGCGAAGCCAGCGCACTGAAGGCGGTGCTGATGGGCATGGCCATCGCGGAGCATCCGGCCACCGCAATCTGGCGCGGGCCCCGGCTGCAGCATCTCCAGAAGGAGGCGCTTGCGCTCGACCCCGAAAACCCCCGCATCTGGTACCTGATGGGAATGAGCCGCCATTTTGCGCCCCGTCCGTTCGGCAGCCGGAAGAAAGCCCGCGAATATCTGCTTCGAGCCGCAGAACTTTTCGAACACGACCAGCCCGGCCGACGCGTTTTCAGATATCCCGCATGGGGACACGCGCACTGCCTGATGTTTCTTGGAGAAATCAGCCGCGAAGAGAACAACAACAGGGAGGCGGCCGAGTTCTATCGCGAAGCGCTCGCCGTCAACCCTCATCTGGACGGGATCAGGAAACTGCTGAAGGAGATACAAAAATGAACAGGCATAAAAAAGTCGCCGTCATCGGTTCCGGGCTGGGGGGAATTTCCGCTGCCATCTCCCTCGCGCAGGAGGGTTATCCGGTCAGCATTTACGAGAAAAACGACCGCATCGGAGGCAAGCTCAACGTATTAAGCAAACAGGGCTACACGTTTGACATGGGGCCGTCCATTCTGACCCTGCCCCATATCTTTGAGCGCCTGTTCACCCGGTCGGGACGGAAAATGTCCGATTACTTTCCCATTCGCCCCCTGACGCCGCATTGGAGAAACTTCTTTGACGACGGGACCGTCGTGAATCTCTTCATGGAAAAGGACAGGATGGCGGCTGAAGCCGAGCAGCTTGAACCCGGTGCGGCCAAACAGGTGGAGGCGTTCCTGAACTATGCCGCTGAACAATATGATCTTGTGGAAAAGGGCTACTTCGAGCACGGCCTGGACACCATTCGCGATTTCATGAAGTTCTACACCGGCTCGACGTTCTTCAAGTTCGACCTGTGGCACACCATGCATCAGGGGGTCGCCAAGCGGATTTCAAACCGTTATCTGCAGGACATTTTTGATTTCTTCATCAAGTATGTCGGCTCATCCGCCTATGATGCGCCGGGGTTTATGAACTGCCTGCCGGTCATTCAGTTCCGCTATGACCTGTGGTATGTGGACGGCGGACTCTACGGCATCGCCCGGGGGCTTGGCCGCCTGATGGACGAGCTGGGCATCAGGGTGCACCTCAATTCCGAGGTAACCGCCATCCGGAAAAGCGGGAACAGGGTCACAGGCCTGACACTGGCCGACGGGACGGCTGTGGATGCCGGCATCATCGTCTCCAATATGGAGGTGATTCCGGCCTGCCAGAGACTGCTTCACGAGGACGCGGCATTCATGAAGAAACTTGAGCGCTTTGAGCCGGCGTGCTCGGGACTTGTGCTTGATCTCGGCCTCGACTGCAAATACGACCAGCTGGCGCATCATAATTTCTTCTTCTCCAGCAACCAGAAGAAGCACTTCAAAAGCGTTTTCCGCGACAAGGTGCTGCCCCATAATCCGACGATCTATCTCGTGGCGGCATCCCGCACGGACCCGACGGTGGCTCCGCCGGGCTGCGAATGCCTGAAGATCCTCCCCCACATCCCGTACATCAGCGACAGCAATCCGCTCTCGCAGGAGGATTATCTCCAGTTCAAGGAGCATATCATCGACCGCCTGGAAAGCATGGGGCTGAAGGACCTTCGAAAACACACGGTCTTTGAGCATGTCTGGACCCCGCTGGATATTCAAAGGCAGTACTATTCCAACAAGGGCTCCATCTACGGCGTGGTATCCAGCATGACGAAGAACCTCGCGTTCAAGGCCCCGAAGCAGAGCACGCGATATGACAATCTTTTCTTCACCGGCGGGTCGGTCAATCCCGGCGGCGGCATGCCGATGGTGGTGCTCTGCGGGCAGAACGTCTGCAAGAAAATCATCGAATGGGACCGGAACTGACATTGTGGCTTCTTGATCTGGGCATCTGGTTTGCCGGCATTCTGATGCTCTGGCGCATCCCTCTCTGCCGCAAACGCCCGTCATCCGCGCCGGCCCCGTCCGTCATCATCCCCGCGCGGGACGAAGAGCGCAACCTCCCGCGCCTGCTGGAATCGCTGAAGCGCCAGATTCCCGGCCCGCTTGAAATTATCGTCGTGGACGATCACTCCACTGACCGGACCGCTGAAATTGCCCGGCAGGCCGGGGCGCGCGTGACAGGTTCCGCACCGCTCCCGGCAGGCTGGACCGGGAAAACCTGGGCCTGTCATCAGGGGGCGCAGGCGGCACAGAGCAAAATACTGATCTTCATGGATGCGGACACCTGGCTGGAAGACGGCGGGCTAGCCGGAATCACCTCCACATGGGAAGAGAAAAAAGGCGCGCTGTCCGTGATTCCTTTCCATTTTACCCGCAAACCCTATGAATGGTTTTCGGCCTTCTTCAACGTCATCATGGCGGCCTCCATGAATGCGTTTTCCATCTGGTCGCGCACTGACCGCAGCGAGGGACTTTACGGCCAGTTCCTGATGGTTTCAAAAGAGGATTACTTCAAAATCGGCGGGCACGAAAGTGTGCGGCAGCACATTCTTGAAAACCTGCATCTGGCACCCCTCTTCCGGGCGGAAGGAATTCCCGTCCGCTGCGTTGGGGGGGAGAGAAGCCTCGGGATCCGGATGTATCCCGACGGTTTTGCGGGCCTCGCGGGCGGATGGCGCAAAGCGTTCGGTTCCGGAGCCGCCTGCACTCCGCGACCGCTCCTTCTCCTGATGGTTGCCTGGCTTGCGGCGGCAGCGGGAACAGCCCTGATGCTGCTGCTCGCGCCCCTGCGCACGGCGGGAACAGGCATTGCATGGCTTCTGCTTTATCTGCTGTTTGTCATCCAGATGCGGTGGCACTTCCGGCGGATTGGGAACTTCCCGTTGGCCGCCGCCCTGTTCTATCCCGTTTTCCTTTTTTTCTTTTTCTGGATCAGCGCCCTCCCGCAGCAGGCAAACTGGAAAGGCCGCACTGTCGGGGCCGCGGGAAATGAATCATGATCATCCATCTGCCGCCATTCTGGATTGCCGGTTTAAACGTAATCGCCTGCCTTGTTCTGCAAACGGGCATCGCCTGGGGCGTCACACAGATCAGAGCGAGCAGATTTCGTCCAGATGCATGGCTTTACCGCAAGCGGGAATGGGAACGGAATGGACACCTTTACGAGGATCTTTTTCTCATCCGCAAATGGAAAACTCTTCTTCCGGACGGAGCCGCCTGGTTCAAGAAAGGATTCGCGAAAAAGAGGCTGAATGAACGCAGTGCCGAATACTGTCGCCGGTTCGGGAAGGAAACCTGCCGCGGCGAACTGGCCCACTGGCTGCAGATCGCCTGCGCCCCGCTGTTTTTCCTCTGGAATCCGGCCTGGGCGGGATGGGCCGTTGCGAGCTTTCTTCTTCTGGCGAATTTTCCATGCCTACTGGCACAGCGTTACAACCGCATTCGACTGGCTTCCAGCCGCATGTGCCGCCGGTGAATTTTCGTGTTTTTTCCGGCTGCTCGAGTATCTTTAACGGGGTGATCATGAAGCCCGGAAGATTAAAGTGGATTTTAGGAGCCATGCTGTTCGCGGCTGTGGCCGTGTACTGCGCATATCTGTTTATGCCGCGACCCGCGCCGAAGAATGTGCCCCGCCTCGCCGCAGGAATGGAAATTTTCCGAAACGGGCAGAGCAGCAGAGATGCGGCCGTCATGAAAAAGGCCCTCCGCCTCTTTGAAGATACCTGCATGAAGGAGCCCGGTTCCTATGAGGCCTGGCACATGAAAAGCCTGACGGAACTGCATCTGCTTCTCCACAGCAGGGATGTCCGCGACACGGAGGGTGAGGCCGTATTCAGCAGGGCGGCGGAACACTCCGCGATGAAAGTCACGGCGCTGCAAAGCACATTTCCCGAAGCCTATGCCATGCTGGCGGCGGTAACCGCGCTGCGGCCCCCGCAGCGCGGGCAAACCGCGGCGGTCAGGCGCTATGAAAAACTTGCGCTGATGCTGGGCGGGGACAATCCGCGGGTGCATTATCTCCTCGGGCTCAGATATTATCTGAGCCGCGGCCGCCTCAGAAATCCGGACAGGGCGGAAGAACTGTTTCTGAAGGCCGCCGGGCTTTTTGAGAGGGAACCGCCCGGCGCAAGAGCCTTCAACTTCCCCTCATGGGGCCATGCGGCCAGCCTGGAGCATCTTGGGGACATTCATGAGGAACGGGGCGATGATCAGGCGGCGGCCGGATACTACCGTCGCGCCCTCGCGGTAAACCCCTTTCTTGAGCCTGTGCGCCGCTCGCTTCAGGACCTGAAAGATGCCCGCCCCGGCACTGCGCCGCGGGGGAAGAGCCCTTAGGCGCGGGATCCGCGGCCGGAATAATGCTCGTAGCCCCGTTTACCCGTCAGCAGCATGCCGCCCCGTTCCGTGCGGCATACTATGGACCCCGTTCTGCCGGTGATCCTCCCGATCCTGGCGCACGATAATTCAAATTCCGCGCGCCAGGCCTGCTCAAAGCTGTCCGCATTCCCGGGCGCAACAGTGAAAAGCAGCTCAAAATCCTCCCCATCCGTCAGCGCATGATCAAGCGGAGACACGCCGTCGTTCATCTCGCGCGCGGCGCGGGAAACCGGAAGCGCGTCCGGCTCCAGTTCCGCTCCGGCGCGGCTCATCTCAACCAAATGCCGCAGATCCGTCGCGAGGCCGTCGCTCAGATCAATCATGGCGGTGGCCCAGCGGTTTTCCCGGAGCCAGATGCCTTCAGCCACGCGCGGCTCAAAGAAGAGATGCTTCTTCCTGATACTGCCGCCCAGTTCCCCGGTGACATACAGAATATCGCCCTCGGACGCCCCGCCCCGGCAGACGGCGGTGCCCCGTGGAAGTTTCCCAACCCCGAACACATGCAGCGCCAGCGTGGCGCCGCTGGCCAGATCGCCGCCGATGATGGCCACCCCGAACTTGAGCGCCAGCGCCGAAGCGCCGGCGTAGATCTGCTGGAGCTTGTCAAAAGGCATTTCCGGCGGCGCCACGATGTTGATCAGCAGCCAGAGCGGCTCAGCCCCCATGGCGGCGATATCACTCAGCACCCGGCCCACGGCCTTGTTCCCGATCCCCTTCGGCGGCGCGTCTATCGTGAAATGCGTGCCCTCGATGACGGGATCGGATGTGAGCACGAGATCCGCATTGAACCCCTCGTCATGCATAACGGCTGCATCATCCCCGATGCCCACCACCTCTGCAACGGCCGGGAAAAGCTTTCCCGCCAGTCGGCGGATCGCCTCGCACTCACCAATGTCGCGCAGTGTTTTCACTTCATCCACTCCCGCAGTGTCTCGCCAAAGGGCGGATAGGCCGCACCCTTCTCCGTCACGATGGCCGTGATGTATTCGGCCGGTGTCACATCAAATGCCGGAGCATACACCTTGACCCCCTCCGGCGCCGTCCGGCTGCCGAAACCGCAGGTCACCTCTTCTGCGGACCGCTCTTCAATGGGAATGCAGTCTCCGGAAGGCAGGGACATGTCAATCGTGGTGGTCGGAGCGAGAAAATACACGGGGATGCCGTGGGCGCGCGCCAGTCGCGCCACGCCGTAGGTTCCGATCTTGTTGGCCGCGTCGCCGTTGGCCGCTATGCGGTCCGAGCCGACCATCACCATGTCGATCTTCCCCTCCTTCATTACCACGGCCGCGGTGTTGTCACAGATGAGCGTGACATCAATCCCGGCCTGCATCAGCTCCCATGCGGTCAGCCGCGCACCCTGCAGCAGCGGGCGGGTTTCATCCGCGAACACACGCACCCTCATGCCGTGCGCCTGCGCGGCATAGATGGGAGCCAGGGCCGAACCGTATTCGGACACAGCCAGCGCGCCCGCGTTGCAGTGCGTCAGCACCGTCTGTCCGTCCCGGATCAGCTTGAGGCCATGCTCGCCGATGGCTCTGCACATGGCCGCATCCTCGTCGCGGATGGCCACCGCTTCGCGAATCAGCCGCTCCTTGAACGCGGCGGGCGGCAGCGAAGCGCTGGCCCGCGCGACGCTCTTCATTCTTTCCAGCGCCTGGAAAAGATTCACGGCGGTCGGGCGCGAGGTGGCCAGATAGTCAGCATGCTTTTCCGCCTCGGCCAGAAGCCGCTCCCCGGAGGCTTCAGAGCCCTGCAGCGCGGCCGCCACCCCCATGGCGGCGGCAATGCCGATGGCCGGGGCGCCGCGCACACGAAGCATTTTGATAGCCTCCCATACGATCTCTATATCCGTCGTGTTCAGATAGGCCAGTTCTTCGGGAAGCCGCGTCTGATCAATCATGCGGATAAATCCGGGCATCATGCCTTCGGCAGATTCGGAAATCCATTCTATGGAAAGCACCTTCATGTTTATTTCCCGGCTCCGCTCTGCAGCACCACCAGCATGGCGGTGTTGACCCCGTTGAACACCGCGTGCATGACAACGGGCACCAGCAGGTTTCCCGTGCGAATATAGGCCAGCGAAAATGCCGCGGCGATAAGAAACAGAGGGATGGTCTGGAAAAGATAGCCGTGCATGGCGGCGAAAACCAGCGAGACCAGCACCACCGCCGCCGGCATGCCTGTACGGCGCGCGAGCCATGGCAGGGCAATCCCGCGGAAGAGCACCTCCTCGAATACAGGCGCCAGCACCACCGCCAGCAGGATCAGATAAATCCGTATCCACCAGACATGGGCCCCGGCGACGATCCCGGCGATGTCCTGCAGCTGCGGCTCAAGCCCGAGGCGCACCAGCACAAACTCGGCCAGCACGGCTCCGGTCAGCAGCACGGGAAGCGAGGCGAGGTAGTAGTAGAACCCCCGCGCCGCCGAACGGGCGGCCCCGGGCCAGTCCAGGCCGAAGGCGGTCTTTCCGGTCGCCCCGCGCTGCAGCAGCATCGCGGCGGCGAGTGCCAGGCCCGCCCAGTGGAAAATAAGGCTCTGCACCAAAACGATCATCGGCGATCCGTCGCCGCTGACGGCGTCATGCGCGTAAAGGGACTGCACCATCATCATGCCCGCCAGATGCAGGAAAACCAGCCAGAGCACCAGTCGCCGGAAATCCTCTGAAGGCCAGGCGCGGGCCTTGAGCCGTTCGGCGCAGGCCGCCCACGAAAAGGAAGCGCCGCGGAAATTCGAAAGCAGCAGCGCGTCAGCTCCCAGTCCGGCCAGAAGCAGGAAGAAATAGAAAATACCGGCCATCCATGCATGCGGAAGCTGGGCCAGTGCCTCCGGATTGAGTTCGAGCGGGATTTCCGCGAGAAACAGCATGAGAAAACAACCCATGAGACGGAATCCTACACGGCAGATTCCGCCGCTTCACGAATCACATAAATAGGCTTGTCCTGCGATTCATGGTAGGTGCGGATCTGCATTTCGGCCAGCAGCCCCAGACCAATGAACTGAATGCAGAACGTCAGCAGCATCAGTGGGGTCAGCAGCCAGAATGGACGCTTGAGCAGATAGGGATCGTTCCACCCGAAGATGCGGTCGGCGGCGACGACGGCCATCATCAGCAGCGCCGGGACGGCGAACAGGCCGCCGATTTTCCCGAAGATCTGCATCGGCCCCATGCTGTAGCGGAGCAGAAACTTGACGGTGATCAGGTCAAGAACAACGCGGAACGTCCGCGAAATCCCGTACTTAGATTTCCCAAACTGGCGGGCGTGATGATTGACCACCACCTCCTTGATGTCCCCGCCCACCCAGCTGGCCAGCGCAGGGATAAACCGGTGCATTTCCCCGTAAAGATGAACCTTTTCGATCACCTCCCGGCGGTAGGCCTTCAGCGTGCACCCGTAATCGTGCAGCGCCACGCCCGTGATGCGGCTGATGAGCGAGTTGGCCAGCATGGACGGAAGGCGGCGGTTGATGAACGGATCCTTGCGGTCCTTGCGCCAGCCGCTCACCACGTCCACATTGTCATCCATGTTCTCAAGCAGTTTGGGGATGTCGGCGGGATCGTTCTGGAGATCCGCATCCAGCGTTATCACGATCCTGCCGCGCGATTTGTGAAAGCCGGCGCTCATGGCGGCCGTCTGCCCGAAATTCCGGCGGAAGCGGATGATCCGCAGATTGGGGATTTTCCCGGTCCATTCTTTCAGCCGGGCCCACGTGCCGTCGCGGCTGCCGTCGTCCACCAGAATGATTTCATAGCTTCGGCCCAGATTCGAAAGCGACTCGTGCAGCTTCGTGCAGAGCGCGTCCACGCATTCTTCCTCGTTGTAAACCGGAACCACCACTGAAACATCAATCATCATCAACCCCATTTCAGAAACCGGCCTGCGGCCAGCGTGTTTTACCGGCATATTGGAGAGGAGGACCCCCAAAATCAAACAATTAAACAGCGGATTCTTTTTGTTTGGCTCCCGAAGGCTTTGCGATATACTGTCCGCAGAGAGACGTATCAACAGAAAGGGTTGCGGGGCAGTTCCATGAACAGGAAATCAGCAGACCAGACCAGAAGATGCACCTTTCGGATCAGCACGGAAACGCCGCTCCCGGCGGGCGAGCAGGTTTTCATTTCCGGAAACGACCCGGCCCTCGGGGACTGGGCGCCGGACGGCCTGCCGCTGACGCGCGTGCAGGACTGCCTCTGGACCGGAACAGCCGTGCTGCCCGCCGGGCGCACCATTGAGTATAAAATCACCCGCGGGAGCTGGCAGGCCGAAGAAGCGCTCCCCTCCGGGGCTTTCTCGCCCAACAAAACGCTCCGGCCCGGAGCCGACTCCGTCATTGAAAACAAAGTCCTCCGCTGGCGCGACAGCCATCTCCCCCCGGCGCCGCAGATCACAGGCAACTATGAAATCCACAGGAATGTGAAATCGAAATTTCTCGCAGAGCCCCGTGATGTGATCGTGTGGCTCCCGCCCTCCTGGAGCAAAAAGGGCGCCGCCTCTTATCCCGTGCTCTACATGCACGACGGGCAGCAGGTCTTCGACCCGAACACCTCCACATGGAATCATGCGCTGGATGTGGATGATTACTGCACGGAGCTCATGAAGGCCGGCGAGATGCAGGAAATCATCGTCGTCGCCGTTTATTCCACCGGCGACCGGTCGGTGGAATATGATCCGGCTGCAAAAGGCGGCGACTACGCGAAGTTCATTGTGGAGGAACTCAAGCCCTTCATGGACAAAACCTACCGGACAAAGCCCGGCCGCGAAAGCACGGCCGTGGCCGGCGCTTCGCGCGGGGGCGACATTTCGTTCCACCTGGCGTGGACGCGACCGGATGTGTTTTTCGGCGCGGCCTGCCTTTCCCCGGCCTTCCGCTTCGAGGGGCGCGAACCCTGTCTGGACGCCGTGCGCAACGCGCTGACCGTTCCCGACATCAAATGCTATCTCTACTGCGGCAGCGGAGACCCGCTCGAGCGCGAGCTGATGCCCGGCATGCGCGACATGGCCCGCCAGCTGCGCCTCGCAGGTTACAAGGACGGAGTCAATCTGCTCGTGGAGGAAGATGAGCCGGCGGCGCACAACGAGGAATCCTGGTCCCGGCACACCCCCTCATGGCTGAAATTCCTGTTCGGAATTCAGAATCCGAAGCCGGCCCGCAAAGCCAGGAAAAACCGGAAATAGGAAGTCAGCCGATAAATCGCGCGTATTCCGGATGGCGGGTTTTGATTCTTTCACTCGCGCTTTTATCGTCGCTCAGGAACGAGAAATCCCTGAAATCAAAGCCCGGGGCGACCGTGCATCCGATCAGGCTGAACTCCCCTGACGTCTCCGCGGCCTGATATATGCCGGCCCCCATGATGCAGACGAAACCGTCGCCAGCCCCGCTGATCCGCTCTTCGCGGATGGTTTCGCCGTCATACTTGATGAGCCGCAGCGGGTCCCCTTCATAGAAGTTCCAGATTTCGTCATGAAGCACCCGGTGGAATCTGCTGATATCGCCCCTGGTCAGCAGATAATAGATGTGCGTGGCCGCGTCGCGCTCCGCGCCGGCGGCAGCGGATGACACCTTCAGCCCCGACCTGAACACCTCGCGGTAATACCCGCCCTCCGGATGAGGGAGCAGCTTATACTTGTCCACCAGTTTCTGCATCGTCACTCCTTGTGTCTGTCTGAGTGCGCCCATTTTACATAAACTGCCGCATGCCGCACAATCCATAAAGCTTCGGCGGGGCACGGCAGTGTTGCAGACCGGTTTTCTTTTGATAGACTGCGCGCATGAATTTTTATCTGGTTTTCATTGTTGGAATTCTTGTCGCACATTATCTGCTGGATCTGCTGGCCGACGTCCTGAATGTCCGCAATTGCTCGGAGCAGCTTCCGGAGGAATTCCGCGATGTCTATGACGCCGGAAAATATGCCCGTTCCCAGCAGTATCTGAAGGACCACACGCGGATGGACACGGTCGTGAATTCAGCCCATACGCTGATCATCCTCGCGTTCATCCTCCTCGGCGGATTCCGGCTCGTGGAGCTTGCCGCCCGCAAAGCCGGCTGGGACATGATCGGAACCGGACTCCTGTTCGGCGGCATCCTGATGATTCTTTCGCAGCTCCTGCATCTCCCCTCCTCCATCTACAGCACCTTCGTCCTCGAGGCGAAATACGACTTCAACAAAACCACTCCGAAGACCTTCGTCCTCGACATCGTCAAATCGCTGGCGCTGACCATCATCATCGGCGCGCCGGTTTTCGCGCTGATCCTCTGGTTCTTTGACGCTGCCGGCGAATGGGCCTGGCTCTGGTGCTGGCTGGCGGTCATGCTGATCCAGGCGCTCCTGATGTTCATCGCGCCGGTCGTGATTATGCCGCTGTTCAACAAGTTTGAGCCGCTGGAGGACGGTGAACTCAAAACCGCCATCGAAAATTATGCGCGCGGGCAGAATTTCAAGATGAAGGGCGTTTTCAAAATGGACGGCTCAAAGCGGTCGGCCAAAACGAACGCCTTCTTCACCGGCTTCGGGAAAAGCCGGAGAATTGTCCTCTACGACACGCTGATCGCAAAGCACTCCGTTGACGAACTGGTGGCCATCGTCGCGCATGAGATGGGACACTACAAAAAGAAGCACATCCTCTCCGCCATGTTCCGGAAGTTCCTGCAAACGGCGTTTATGTTCTGGCTTCTGTCGCTGTTCATCGGCAGCGAACAGCTTTTCCTCGCCTTCAAAATGCCCCTGCCCCCGACTGTCTACGGGAGCCTGATCTTCTTCGGATTCCTGTACACGCCCATCGGAATCCTGATCAGCATCATCGAAAACGCCATCTCCCGGAAACATGAATACGCCGCCGACCGCTATGCGGCCGAAACCACCGGCAAGGCCGACGCCATGATCTCGGGGCTGAAAAAGCTCAGCGCGGACAATCTTTCCAACCTCACTCCGCACCCGTTCATGGTCTGGCTCAGCTACAGCCATCCGCCGGTCCTCGAGCGTATCCGCGCCCTGATGGAGGCCTGAACATGCATAAGAGAAAAATATCCGCCGGAGTGGTTCATGATGTCCCTGCGGACCTGGGCGCGGCGCTCCTTGCGGACAGCGATGCTTTATCCTTGTGGGAGAATATCACTCCACTCGCCCGCAATGAGTGGATCTGCTGGGTCGAGGACGCCAGGAAAAACCGAACACGCCTCAAACGAATAGAGAGGGTGCAAACAGAACTCAAAGCAGGCAAGCGCCGGCCGTGCTGCTGGTCCGGATGTCCGCACCGGAGCAAAACACGCTGGCCCTGAAAGCGCAGCCGATGCACAGGCGCGCGAATCAGAATTTGCAGTCCAGCGCCACAACCAAGTTCCGGCCCGGTTCATTCAGGCCTGACCCGTGAATGCGATAGTCCTTGTCGGCGATGTTTTCCAGCGCCGCGGACATTGTCAGGTTCTTTGTGAAATGCCATCCGCCGCGGACGGTGAACACACCATAGCCCGGCGTCCCGCCGGGCGGAATCCTCTGCGTGTCGGCGACATCGCTGGTTGAAAGTTTATCCTGCCGGTCAGCCGCCGTGACCACGGCTTCAAGCCAGTATTTTCCCGAAGGCTGAAAGCGAATCCCCGCGTTGGCCGTCAGGGGCATGAGGCGGCTGACCGGCTCCCTCTTCTTTTCGGGCAATGATGTCGGATACGTGTCCACTTCGCCTTCCATCCATGCGCAGTTGCCCCACAGGGTCCAGACTTCCGCAAAGGTCCTGCGTGCGCTGAGCTCGATGCCGTGAATGAAACCGTCGCCGGCGTTTTTCTTCACCACTTCGCTGTATTCATCTATGACGCGGCCGGTGGGTGTTCGGACGATCATGTCCTTCATGTCCGTGTAGTAGTAAACCAGTTCAAAGGAGGCTTTGTCCCTTCCGCCCCTGATGCCGGCTTCGTACGCCAGATATGTTTCGGGATCAAGCCCCGGAGAAGGGACTTCCAGTTCATCGGTCCGGGCTGTGTCCAGCCGCGTGAGGTCGGAAAGATTCGGCGCACGGAATCCTTGCGAAACGCCCGCGAACAGATTCAGGCCTCCGTCCGGAAGAAGCCTGTAGAGCAGCCGCACGCTGCCCACCGCCTCGTCCCAGTCTTCTTTCAGCGAGCCGGGGCCGTCTGCGGCAGTATCCTCGTAGCGGCCCACATCCGCCTGCGCATA
>ENA-UPTA01001897-UPTA01001897.1-activated-sludge-metagenome-genome-assembly--contig:-NODE-1897-length-22374-cov-8.951790_pt1 | contig 22374 bp, 10 predicted proteins | sample MGYA00238184_ERZ773361 | MGnify/ENA primary metagenome ERZ773361 (study PRJEB29100, sample SAMN05720205) | activated sludge metagenome | isolation source: anaerobic digester from wastewater... | reverse complement strand
TTGATTGATTGATTGATTGGTTGATTGATTGATTTAGACTACTACGACAAAACTAATCATGTCCTTGCGCAAGAAGGTTTAATAATCGTTCAAATGAGTACAAACTAAAGGCAAAATCAACTCTTTTCATTCACTTTGAAATTGATTCTGAGCTTTTTAACTTAAAGTGAAAATTTTTACCGCAAGCCTCATACGGGCCTACAAAGGTCTAAACAGACCTGAACGATTATGAGGCCATATCTGAATGTTTTTTAGACCCGAACTTGGTTTTTCTCTCGTTCTTTTGTACATTCCTGGGCGGAAACGAAAATCTAGTCTAACCTAACATTTCAAATCAATTCTAACCAACATCCTTTTTAAACACGTACGCATATGAAAAAACTCTACTTATTTATGGGTGGCCTGCTATTGGCCGCAAGTATGAATCTGAGCCAGGCTCAAAACCCCATGACCGAAGTTAAAATCGGTGATCTGATTTACATTTCACACACCGGTACAGGCAGGGTCTGGAGCGGAATCAACGAAAGTTCCAACATTCAGATACGCGATCCGAAAATAGCCTTTACGGATACCGCTCAAATCTGGGAAATTGTTCCTGCACAAGTGGCAGGTACCGACTCTACACTAAACGATGCCGATTTTTACTATCTGCAAGAAAAAACCGGCCTGCAGCGCTTTGCTGCCTCCGACGGAAGCTGGAATTCCAGGGTTAATTCCGCTGTAGGCGTTATAGCCGATACGACGAGGTATTACTGGACTTTTAGACGGTCCGCTACACTCGAAAATGTATTCCACGTGGCTAATGGTATCAAATTTACAATAGATTCTGCTACCTGGACCGTAAAATCGGTGAGCAGATATATGGGTACAGATGGAACCGGCAATGGAAGCAGCCTTTATACCGATAAGGCCTCCAGCAATGCCGGAGCTCCTTATTATATCTACGACGCCAAAACTTATGCCAAGTTCGTTGTTGCCAAAGCTATAAGCGACGCAGAAAATTTGATTCAGTTGCTCAACGACAACAATCTTTCGGCCTATGGAGATACGCTTCAAACAGCTTTGGATGCCGTCAAACTCATCGATACCACCAAAACTTACGATCAGTACACCCAGGCCGATCAGGCCAAGCTGGATGAATTGAAGGTGGTTAGCGCCATTCAGGCCATTGCCGACATCAAAACCTGGCAAAATGCAGTGATAGCTTTCCAAAACAAAATCACCGAAGCCGAAGGAAAGGTAGTGCTCGATCCCAAGTATCCTGCCAGCATTGCCGACTCTCTGAATATGGCCATTACTGATGCTAAGGCCTATGGCGACACTGTTACCTACCAGGGATCAACAGTCGCTGAAATTCAGGCAGAACAAGCTGTTTTGCAAGGATTTATAAACCGTATGACCGACAGATTGAAAACGGTGGATAAACTGATCGCCAAAATTGACGAAGCCAAGGCTGTAGATCAAGGTGCCGCTCCGTATCCCGAACAAAGCAAAGCCGATTTCAACGCCGCCATTGCAACAGCGGAAAGCTATCTGGCCGGTATTACAGGCACCACCGCTCTGGCCGATATTGAGCAAGCCACTGCAACACTGAACCTGCAGATGTATACTTTGCTGATTTCGGTGGCCACCGAAGAAAACCCCATCGAAGTAACAGATTTAATTTCTGACCCCTCCTTCGAAGAATCCAGTGGCTATACCCTAAGTGCCAAATGGAAAGATGCCAGTGTGGTGGCCGGCGGCGACCGCAGGGTAAACAGCTCCATTGTGGTAACCGACGGCAATCAGTGCTGGAACAGCTGGTCGAACAACTTCACCTCAATGAATGTTTACCAGGACCTGACCAATCTGCCTAACGGGGTTTACAGGGTAACCTGCGATGCCATTACACAAGAAGGCTACATTACCGACCAACATCTGTATGCCACTACTTTTGAGACTACCCAGTCGACTGTGTTAACGGCCACTGGGTTCAATACCACTCCCGAAGCCTGGGAAACACTCAGCACCCAATTTGTGGTCTTTGACGGCACCGCCCGTATCGGTTTTGCTTCCACTTCGGGAGGAGCTCAGGCCGGCTGGTTCTGCATAGACAATTTCCGCCTGTATTATTTAGGCGTTGATCCGGATGCCGTCGAAACCATGTTCAGAGTACTGCTCACTCAAATTCAAAGCGACCGCATGGATTACGTGGTTCCCCTGGGTGAAGATCCCTTACTGGATGCAGCCCTCGAAGCCGCCAATACCTTCCTCGAAGGCGAATACACCTCGGAAGAACTTGACGTTATGGTTGCCCGGACCAGTGCGGCCTGGAATCGCTTCAAAAGCTCTCAAACAGCAGCTTTGAGCCTGAACGATTATATAGTTGAAGCTACCGAAATGTACGAAACAGCCGACGAAACGGTTTACCCCGAAGAGGCTTTCACAGAACTGATTGATGCCATCAATTACGCCACTGAACTTCTCGGTGCTGACGCTACGCTCAAGGAAGATTGCGAACAAGCTCTGCTGGACCTGCAAGAAGCTGTGAGAGTATTTAAGTATTCGGCTGTCGGCAGCGAAGAAAATCCGGCTGACTTTACGTTTGTCATCGTCAACCCGGAACTGAATACCAGCAGTAATGCCACGGTTCCTCAAGGCTGGACAGCCGCCCACGAAAACGGCAACGGCTATATGGGGCACGTTCAGCACTACCGCGGCGAAGGTTACTATTACTTTGACGCCTGGAACGGCACCGCCGGTGTGCTCAAATACAAAGCATACCAGAGGATTGCTGATCTGCCTCAGGGTACCTATACTTTGAAAATGGCCGGCAGGGGAACCAACGCCGGAAATGAGGCCGGCAACGACGGTGTGCAAATTTACGCCAAAGCCGGATCCAGAGTATATTCTACTACTGTTCCCTGCGAAGGCGACGGTAACGTAAGCTCACCCGATGCCATCCCAACTAATTTCGAAACAGCCATCTTCCACGAAGACGGAGTGACCTGGTACGGTTGGAACGACATTACCGTGTCGAACATTCACCTCTACTCAGGCGAATTCCTGGAGATTGGCGTGGATGTGGGCTATCTGAGTCCTTTCACCGGCACCTGGTTCTCGGCTTGCGATCCCAGGTTGTACTATCTCGGCCCCGAAATGGGAACAGGTTCTGTAAAAGCGCCCGTCAAGGTGTTTGCCTACACGCTCGACAGACAAATTGTGGTTGTTAACTCCGACAGCCCTGTCAAAGTCTACACTATTACCGGACAAGAAGTCGAAAACCGCAACCTGGCTCAAGGCATCTATTTGGTAAGAGTAGACGGACACACTTTGAAAGTAGCTGTTAAATAAAAATAAGTGATTAAACAGCGATAAAACCGAACAGGAGCGGGAATATTCCCGCTCCTGTTTTTTTACCGGTTTTCGTCGGGTATTTTCGTGTATTTTGAATGAATATTACACCCCTTTACAGCATAGATCGATTTCCTTTGTATGCCATCTAACAATCATTTCCTATGACGTACAGCACTACGCACGGCAAAACGCGCTCGCGTTTACTGCTTTTTCTTCTTGTTTTTACCGGACTGAGCTGTAACAACAGTTACGAATACCTCGAACGCTCACCCGACTGGATAGGAGACAACATTTACAGCACCTTACAAAAAGACGGGCGCTTCGATACCTATCTCGAACTGCTCGCCCGTATGGACAGTTCTTACATAGAAGTACTCAGACGCACCGGGAGCCGCACGCTGTTTGTGCCCACCGACTCTGCCTTTGCGGCCTTTTTTTCCGACAATCCTTATGGCTTTGCCGGCCCGGCAGATATGTCGACCAAGCTCATTAAGAATTACCTCAGTTTTTACACCCTCGAAAACGCCTACGTCACCTCCGTGCTGGGGAGCTCCCAGGGACCGGAAACCGGCAACTGTCTGAGGCGTACCACCACCATGGTACCGGACGACACCATCCCTTTTAGAACCGACCTGCCGGACAATCCGCAATTTGCCCGTTTTAAAGAAAGCGGCATGTACCTCAAAACCCCCGGCAACTGGACCATGGTGCACTTTACCCAGCCCTATTTCGACAAGAAAAATATGAACAACGAGGACTTTGATCGTCTTTATCCGGGCACTCAACGCCAAAACGGAGACATTCATATTTTCGGAGCCAAAATCATCGAGGGCAATATCGTGAACCTGAACGGCTACATCCATGTGCTGGACAAAGTGATAATGCCGCCATTGAGCATGTGGGAATATATGACAGCCAACGAAAACCTCTCTGAATTTTGCCGTTTGCTGGAACGCTTCTGTGAACCCGTCTACGATCCGGCGGCTACCGAAAAACTACACGAAATGCAGCCCGAAAGTACGGACTCGGTCTTCTACATCAGTTTTTTCGACACGGCCGACCGTACTATTGTCGACGACAAAGGCAACGAATACACGGTAGAAAGCCTGCTCTTTTCACCGGCCGCCAACGAAACCCAAAATCAGGCTATCGTGGGGCAACCGCCTTCGGATATGCCGGCCATTTTTGCTCCCGACAATCAGGCCATGCAACATTACATCGAAAACAGTTTCCTTAGCGAATATCCGCTTTGGGATAGTGTTCCCGACGACCTGGCCGCCAAATTCGTAAGGACGCACATGAAGCGTTCCTTTTTGAATGCCCTGCCCACCCGGATAAACGACATCGTGGACGACGTCAAGGGCGACCACATGGGCTACACGCTCGAAAATGTGACAGACGCCCAAATCTGCCGCAACGGTCTGGTTTACACTCTGAACGATGTGGTCGATCCCCGCGACTTCAAAACGGTGGTAGCTCCCCTGCTCAAAAACCCCGACACCCGCATATTCAACTGGATCATCAACGAAAGCAGCAACAATACGGCTCTGAAGTTTAATTACTACCTGACTTCCCTCGAAAACAACTTCACCTTGTTTATACCTTTGGATTCCAGCTTCTCGGCCTACCCCGATCCGGTGAACCAAACCACTGCCACCCTCGAAAAAAAGAAAATGCGTTTCTTCTTCGACGAAGATAAAAAGCATGTCAATTACATTTCTCTCAACAACGCCGGCGACTCCATTGCCGCCCCCACATACAACGCCGACGTTGTTCGGAACAGGCTCAAAGACATAGTAGACCACCATATTGTGGTAGGTGAACGCTCCCCGGGACAAAAATACCTGCAGACCAAGGGAGGAGCCTATATCAAAGTGGACGAAAGCGCCCAGGGTTTGCGCTTTCAGGGAGCCGGCGATCTGGAAAAAGGCAGCTATGCCAACGTTATTGCAAAGTACGACTACAACAACGGCATCCACAACGGCACAGTCTTTTTGATAGACAAAACCTTGGAGCATACCCTGAGATCTTTCTACTCCCTGGCACAGAGCAATATCACTGCCGACAGCAACATCAGCGAATTCTTTAAACTGCTCCAAGACTTCGACGATCCCGATGCCACTTTCTTTGCCGATCGCGAACCGGCCAGCGACAAGACCCTGTTCTACCGAAATGTTTCGGCAGCAAAACAAACCGAGTACGTGAGGCCTATCTTCTACAAAAGCGACGGCATCGATTATTTTGTTCCCTTCCTGGGCTTGTACAACTACACGGTCTTTGTACCCATCAATGAAGCCCTGAACAGGGCTTGTACCGAAGACCGGCTATTTATGAACAAAGATCAGATTGCCTCTCTGGGCAACGATTCGGCCATGATCGCCGAAATCAAAAGAACCATCACATTCATTAAAAATCATTTTGTTGACGGAGCCTATTTTACCGAACAATATTATATGGACGAGTGGGCCGAAGACGACGGACTGCCCCGTACTACTACCACTTCGGCCAAAAACCAGAAAAACAGGCAATTCTATAATTTGTACATTACCCAGAACGGTTCCCATCTGAGTGTCAAGAAAAACGCCGCCGGCTCCATTATGGGTACTACCCTTAGCGGCAGCGAAAACATCATGTGCCGGCAATACAGCTTTGCTGGCGGTAACATCGCCACCAACTCCCGCATTGTAGTTCATGCCATCGACGGAGTCTTGTCCCCCAACAACGAATAATAAACAGTTATGAAAAGAATAAAGATCACAGTAGTTTGCCTGCTATGTCTGTCGTGGACTCTGACAGCCTATGCACAGCAAATCATTGTCCGGGGGCTGGTAACTTCGGAAGACCATGAGCCGCTGATATCCGTTACCATCGCAGAGATCGACAGAAACAATCGTATTGTGAACGGAACGGTCAGTAATTACGACGGTGAATACGTGTTGCAAGTCAGAGACAAGGCCAATAAGCTGCGCTTTAATTACGTAGGATTCAAAGCTCAAGATCAGGAGATTGGTGAACGAAGCGTTATCAATGTGACCATGCAGGAAGAATCCCTGGAATTGGCAGAGGCTCAAGTTACCGGCAAAGCGGTCACCAATACGGGTACCATGAGCATACCCACCCGCGAAATCTCTTTTGCCATGCAAAAGGTCGATGCTAAAGAATTCGAAGGCATCCAGGTGACCTCTGTCGAAGACGCCCTGCAGGGAAGGGTGAGCGGGCTGGACATCGTTTCTAACTCGGGAGCTCCCGGCTCGGGTATGTCTATGCGCATCCGCGGTACCACTTCGCTGCGCAGCGACGGTTCACAACCCTTGATTGTGGTCAACGGCGTTCCCTTCGAAACCACTGTGGCCTCCGACTTTGATTTTGCCACGGCCCGCGAAGAACAATACGCCGAATTGCTCACCGTCAACCCCGACGACATTCTCGAAATCGTGGTACTCAAAGACGCAGCCTCCACCGCCATCTGGGGAGCGCAGGGAGCCAACGGCGTCTTACAAATCACCACTAAAAAAGGTGCCCGGGGCAAACCCAAGGTTCAGTATACCTACCGCCTGACTTCGGCCTTTATGCCCGACCCCATTCCCCTACTCAACGGAGACGAATACACCATGCTTATGAAAGAAGAGTACCTCAACCCCACCCTGAACACCAGTCAGGGGAACATTCCCGAATACGGTTATGTGCAGGACGGCTCCGCTTTCTTTTGGAACTACAACAACAACACCGATTGGGTAAAAGAGATCACCCGGGCAGCCTGGAAACACGACAACAACCTGTCTATCAGTGGAGGAGGCGAACGAGGCGACTACCGAATCTCGTTCGGTTACCTGGACGAAGAGGGCATTGTTTACGGACAAGGTCTGAGGCGCTTCACCAACAGAACCGACCTGGGCTACGTACTTTCCGACAGATTGATCTTCAGAACGGAATTGGCTTACACCTTTTCGGACAACGACAGAAATTACGACGGAGATATACTGAATAAAGCCTTGCGCAAAATGCCCAACGTACCTGTGTATACCAGAGACGAAAAGGGCAATTACACCGATGTCTATTTCAACATCGACCGGGCCTCGTCCAATTTGCACGCCGATCAACGCGATATGGTCAATCCGGTCGGTCTGGTCAATCTGGCCAGCTATAATTCCAAAAGCTACCGTATCATGCCCACTTTCAGGCTGCAATACGACATTCTTGATCCCGGAAAGGGCCTGCTCAGGTTTAAATCGTCCGTTTCGATGGATGTGAACAGCATACATACTAACCGCTTCTTTCCCAAAGAACTTTCGGGAGCCAATTACGACGATACTTCCATCAACTATGCTTTCGACGGCGACGAAGAAAGCATCAATATTCAACTCGACAACAACCTTACCTGGCAACCCAGGCTAAGCAACGGCCATGCCTTTATGGTCTACGGAGCCGTGCAGACCAGCATCAACAAGGGCAGTTCACAGAGTTTAGGTTCTTATTGGGCTCCTTCGTCGTACATTCAGAATGTGTCGGAAGGTTTTACCTCAGAAACCAAATCCTATTCCAGCGAATCGCACGGCTACGGTATGTTTGTATCCTCGCACTACGCCTATCTGGAACGTTACATTGTAGACTTTGTGGTGCGCCGCGATGTGAGTTCCCGTTTCGGAAAAAACAACCGTGTAGGCTATTTCCCCGGTATTTCCCTGAAATGGATCGCCTCGGACGAGAATTTTTTGCAAGATGTTTCCTGGATAAATATGCTGGCTTTCAGGCCCAGCTGGGGCATTTCGGGCAATACCCCCAAATCGTCTTATTTGCACTACAGCAAATATTCCACCTACCCCTACTCCTATATCGATATGCCGGCGGTTTACCCCAGTGGTTTGCAAATCAGCAATCTGCGCTGGGAAAAGACCACTCAGCTGAATATGGGTATCGACTTTGCCTTCATTAAAAACCGCCTGGTGGGCGATATCAACTTTTACCACAAACGCACAACCGATCTTCTGTTCCAGAATCTGCCCATCCCCGCTTCGTCCGGTTATTCGACACAGGCTTACGAGAATACGGGCGTTATGGACAACGACGGCTGGGAACTCAATATGAGAGCTCCTTCCATAGTAAAATTCGGCAACTTCTCGATAGATCTCAGCCTGAACCTCTCGAATTACTACAATACCATCATTGAGCTCTCCGATAAAATCGAGCTCTCCAAAGGCGAAATGATCAACAATGGAGAATATTTACGCAATATTATCATCGGCAACCCATTAGGTTCGTTTTACGGATACCGCTTTAAAGGAGTGTACCAATACAGCGAATACATAGAGGGTGTACAGGAAAACGCCCCTGTAGCCAGAGATGCTGAAAACAAAGTAATCTACGACCGTTTTGGCGTGCCCAAGCCCATGTGGTTCAATTACGGGGGATCCAACGCTTACCGGTTTCAGGGAGGCGATGCCATTTACGAAGACATCAACCACGACGGCAGCATCGACGAGCTTGACGTGGTTTATCTGGGAAATGCCAATCCCAAGGTTAACGGCGGTTTCAGCTTCTTGTTCAGATACAAACGTTTCTCGGTGAATGCTTTCTTCCACTTCCGTTACGGCAACCAGATTGTGAACGAATCGAGGATGCGGATCGAAAACATGTACTCCAACGACAACCAAAGCATCGCCGTAAAATGGCGCTGGCGCAAAGAAGGCGATGTCACCAATATGCCCAGAGCCCTGTACAACACCGGCTACAACTGGTTGGGGTCCGACCGTTACGTGGAAGACGGTTCTTTCCTGAGGTTTAAATACCTGACTTTAAATTATTCGATCGCTCCCAACCTGATAAAGCGATTTGGCCTGACCGATCTGAGGTTTTACTTAACCCTGAACAACCTGGCCCTTTGGACCAACTATTCCGGAGTGGATCCCGAAGTGGGCTATGCAGCCACAGCCAGCGATCCCTTCAGAATCGGATACGATACTTCCAAAACTCCACGAAGTAAAGACGGCACCTTTGGTGTCACTATCGGTTTTTAACATTAAGCGCGATGAAAAGAAAATTCTCTTATCAGATATTGTTAGCCCTCGGCCTGGCCTTGCACACCGTGCTCAGTTCGTGCAGCGACGAATGGCTTGAGGTGTTTCCCAAAGACATGATCGTCTATGAAGACTTCTGGAAAACCAAAGCTCAACTTGAATCGGCCGTTTCGGGTTGTTATATGGCCTGCCTGACGGAATCCGAAAGCTATAGCGTAGCCGGCCAGATGCTGCTCTGGGGTGAACTCAGGGGCGACAACATTACGGCAGGCCCCAGCGTGTCGGACGATGAATCCAAGATTATGAGCTTCAACATTCTGCCTTCCAATGCCATCTGCAACTGGAAACGCTTCTACACGGTCATCAACAATTGCAATGTGGTACTCGAAAATGCCCGTTTTGTGATGGATTCCGACAAAAGCCTTTCGATCAGGGATGTAGAAGCATACCAGGCCGAAGCATTGGCCTTGCGTTCGCTCATGTATTTCTACCTGGTACGCACTTTCAAAGAAGTGCCCCTGGTATTGGAAGCCAGCACCAACAGCGAGCAGGACTTTTACACTCCCAAAACCACCGAGGACAGTGTGCTGACACAAATCGTCGGAGATCTCGAAAAAGCCTACACCATGGCTATGAGCACCCACGACAGGCTGGAATACGACAAAGGGCGATTTACCAAAACCTCCATAGCAGCTTTGCTGGCCGACGTCTACCTGTGGAAGGAAGATTACGAAAATTGCATTCGTTGTTGCGATATCGTCTTATCCAACAAGGAGTTGGTGATGACAAAAGACCGTACCGGCACCGGAATGATCTGGAGGCAAAACATTTTTGTCTACGGCAACTCCAACGAAAGCATCCTCGAATTTCAATACGGCAATTCCAACCAGGGCATAGTGAACAACGCCCTGTTCCGCAGTTTCGGTTCTTCGTCGCGCAATCCTCATTTTAACGTGCCTTTGGACATCACATCCTGGGACCTGAACAGTATTTTCGGAAAAAAAGATTTTAGAGCCCAGATGTCTTACACCAAGGAATCGGGAGCATCCAGCGGAAAAAGCACCAAGTTTCAGGAATCGGAATCGTCCGGTGCCAACTGGATAGTCTACAGGTTGCCCGAAATCTACCTGATGAAAGCCGAAGCCCTGGTACAACTCGATTTCGAAACCAACAAACAACAGGCACTCCAACTGGTCAATACCGTGTACATGCGCGCCCAGACCACCCCCACCATCGACGATTCGCTGCAGATGGCCGTCTACGACGAAAAGATGCTGATGGACGATTTGATTCTGGCCGAACGCCAACGGGAACTGATGTTCGAAGGCAAACGCTGGTTTGATATTATGAGAGCAGCCCGCCGCGAAAAAACCATGCGTGTATTCAGTAAATATATACTACCCAATGTGGAGGGATCGTATTACGAATTGGCTTCGGCCAAGCTCACCAAAGAATGGGCTCGTTATTTCCCCGTTCCCCTGTCGGAAATGGAATCCAATTCTTTACTGACACAGAATCCTTTTTACGAAACCTTGTTAGACAAATAGTATGAGAACGAAAAAATCATCCATAGTTATATTGATCCTGTGCTTTGTCCTGTCGGCCGGGTTGGAATCCTGTTTTTTCGATCCCGGAGAAAACATTTACACCAAGAAGTTGGAAACCATAGGAGAGTTTTTCGAAAACGACACTATTTTCGAGGAGTTCGCCAAAGTCCTGAACGAGACAAAAGTGATGGGTATGCTTAAATCCTATGGGGAATACACCTGTTTCGCCCCTACCAACCAGGCTGTCAGAAACTTTTTTGCCAATTCCAAGTTTGGCAGCCTCGAAAATTTCCCCATCGACTCGCTCAAAAACATCGTATTGTACCAGCTCATCGAAAACGATGCCATACAAACGGTCGATTTCACCTCTTCGCGCCTGCGTTCCAATAATATGGTCAACGACCAATTGCAGGTGCGCTACGATTCGCTGGGCGATATAGTGATCAACGGTATGGCCCGCCTGCTGATGTGGGATATGGAATTGCGCAACGGTGTGGTTCATCTGACCGATGCGTTTATGTTGCCCGACACAGCCACGATAGACCAAAAATTTGAAGCAGAGGGTCTCAAAGAGCGCTTCAGCATCTTCAACCAGGCGCTCAAAGAAACCGGCATTGCCCGCCTGATGCACAAAACCGAAGACCAGACCGAATACTCCTATTACAGCGTAAAAACCGGGGCTAAAATTATCATTCCCCGCTATTATAAGTTTACCATTTTTGCCGAAAGCGATAGCACCTACGCCCGGCTGGCCGGCATTCACAGCCTCGACGACCTGAAGCAATGGTGCGACAACAAGGCATACGGCGATCCATCCCTGCCCATCGACGATCCCCAAAGCAGCCTGTACCGCTACATAGCCTACCACTGCCTCGACAGGGTTTATTACAAAAAAGATTTCGAAAACTACGCCCGGCGCGACGGCTTCGGAGACGGTTACGAAGTCATTGAAACCATGTATCCCAACACCCTGCTCGAGTATCGTAAAGCCAAAGGCAGAATTGTTTTCAATCCCGAAACCCGCAACGACACCATCATCGAAAACACCGGCACTTTTCTGACAACCGAAAGCATCTATCAGGACATCAAAGCCGGTAACGGAGTGATACACGAACTGGACGGAATGATGGAAATTCCGGATCAGGCCAGCTTTTTCCACAAAAAGATGCGTTTCAACATTGCCAGTTTCCTGCCCGAATTGATGAATTACGGAGCCAGGGGCCAAAAAGTCCTCGAATTGCCCGATGCCCGCCTTGGAGGGCCCCAGTATTTTGAAAACATGATCATCTACGGCGATGCCGGCTTTGTACTGCCGCGTTACGACTACACCGGTTCCTGGATAAGGCACCACTGGGACGAAATTTTGATAGGCATGGGTTATCAGGCCGAAAACTGGGCACAGTGCAACAGCGCCACCGAATACGCCAATACCCGCTACGACGTCCATCTGCGTATTCCGCCCGTGCCGGTAGGAACCTGGGAAATCCGTTTCGGTTTTACCACCAACCAATACCGGGGCATGGCCCAGTTGTATTTCGACGGCATACCGGCCGGAGTGCCTCTTAGTTTCCTGCCCACCGAGAACTACGGCATCAGCGGCATGGACGAACAAACTGCCCGCAAGGTGCTTTACAACAACGGTTTTATGTCGTTCCCCACCCATATCACCGACGCCAGCGGCAACAATACGGCCTATACCCGTACCGACCGCATGCGCCGCATTTTAGGCGTTTTCAGCTTTTCAAAGATGGAACCGCACGTTATACGCCTCAAAACGGTAGAACCTGGGCAATTATCGCTGAATTTTGTTGAATACATTCCAATCGAAATGGTTGCCGAAGAAGGATACGATTAATCACTGCACTATGAAAAAAACAGTAACACATATCGCCCGGTTTTTACCTCTGCTCTTGCTGGCGGCTGTAGCCTGCCAGGACAGTTGGAACCGGCATTACAGCTACGACAAAACCCTGGGAGGCGAAGACCTGCTGACCACGCTCAAAGCCGAAGCTTCCTACAGCCGCTTTGTAAAACTCATCGAGATCGCCGGCCTGCAGGATAAACTGGCCGGTTCGGGCTCTTACACGGTGTGGGCTCCGCACAACGATTTTATTCCCGATTCGGTATATACCTCGGGAGATACTGCCCTGATCAGGGATGTCGTTCACAACCACATCGCCTATTTCTTGCATTCTACTGCCGAAGCCTATTCGGGCAGCAGTGTAATGATGCTCAACGGAAAATACATCCACTTCGGCAAAGGGGGCAGCGAGAAATTCGCCTTTGGGGGTTTCGAGCTGGATCCGGCCGACCGGGTCTGTTCCAACGGTGTTTTGCACGGACTCGCCGGCTATGTACCTTTCGAATACAACCTCTGGGAATACCTCGAAAAAACGCCCGAACTGAGCCTCTTGCTGCAAGCCTACAACTTTTACGATTCCACCTATATGGACCGCGAACGCAGCAGACGCATAGGTGTCGATTCCATGGGCAACCACGTTTACGACACGGTGTTGATTCAGGAGAATACCCTGCTCAGGCGCATCGGAAAAATCTACAACGAAGATCGGAACTACACCATGATCGCTCCCACCAACCGGGCCTTTGAACAAGCCTTCGATTATTACAAAAATTACTATAAATCCAACGGCGGCCCAGCGGTAACCATGAATAAGGATTCCATACAGCGCACCCGCACCCACCTGGCTCTGATCAGAAATCTGATCTTCGAGGGCGGCTTCGAAACACTCACCGATACGGCGGTGGTTTCCACCTTCGGCTATCGTTTCGGCAATCCCGGAGAATTGTTCGACGGACGCCGTATAGAGACCAGCAACGGAGACCTGTTTATTGTCGATTCCCTGCGTTTCGATCCCTACGAACTGGTGTACCGCGAAATGGTGTACGAAGTGGAAAAAGTCTGCACCCCCGAAGACGTGACTACGGCCAATTATACCCTGCTGTATCCCGGGGAAAACACCAAGACCCGGGGCATATCGGGCGGTTATTTCTATATCACCGAAAGCTCTGCCAGCCGCGATCCCAAACTGACCGTCCGTTTTGGCGACAGCATTCTTTCGGCCAAATACGACATTTACTGCACCATAGTGCCGGGCAATACCGAAGACAGCACCAATCTGGAAGAGAAAACCCTGTTGGATTTTGCCATGAGTTACAAAAACGGACACTTTGCCCGTAACGTCAACCTGAACAGGGCGCAAGAAACTCATCCCACCGAGCTCGGGCTGGTACAGGCCGGCAGCGAAGTAAACATTCCCACCTTCGACAGCGAAGTCTCCCTGACCATTACCATTAAAGTACCCAGCGCACAGCGGGACAAATATAAACGCAACGTTCGCATCGACAACGTCCGTCTGGTGCCTGCAGGTCGATCTCCCAATTTTTAATCTTTGTCATCAGCGATTATGTCAGCAAGAAACAAAATAAAATCAATCCGGAACCTGTTTTTGGTCTGTATCCTCCTAAGTGTCAACAGCCGGGCTGCCGCCTCACTGACAGTAGAAGGTAAAGTATTGGATGCAACGGGCAAAACGCCTGTTTATGCCGCTCAGGTCAGAATAGAAAATTTCTCGGCGGCCATCAGCGACGAAGAGGGAAATTTCAGCATCAAAGCCCCCAACGAAAATGCCGTGCTCCGCGTGAGCGCCTGGGGCTATCAAGTTAAACACTTTCCCCTGAAAGGACGCAGCAAGGTAGTTGTATTACTCGTATCGGACGATTTTAAAAGCCTCAATCCCCTGCTCGAATTTCCATTTGGGGAACAGGCCCTGCAAAGCGTCCCCTACGCCGTCAGCGGCTTTAGGTCCGAACCGCCGGCGCAAAGCCTGAGCCTGACAGAGAATATGCAAAAAGAACTCGGAATGCTTCGCAGTATCAACCGTTCGGCGGCTCCCGCCAGCGGCAAAAACACCTATCTGAGAGGACTCAACAGTCTGTACGGCAGTTCCCAGCCTCTCTATATCATCGACGGTGTTCCCTTTGAGACCCTGACCGGCAAACACAGCATCATCGAAGGAAATTACAGCGATCCCCTGAGCACCATCAATCCCGAAGACATCGAAAGCATCACCCTGATTCGCGACGCCTATGCATTATACGGTATCAAAGCAGCCAACGGAGCCGTTCTGATCAGAACCAGAAGAGCCAGGGAACAAACCTCGCGCATTTCGGTGGGTGCTTCCTGGGGAGTGGTTTCGGCTCCCAGGCAAATTCCCGTCCTGCAGAGCAAAGATTACCGGGCCTATGCCCTGGAACAAATCGGCGGTGCCGGCTATACCGAACAGGAAATTCAGGATCAGCTCTACCTGAGCGACGATCCGTCCAGGCCCTATTACCATACCTTCCACAACAACACTAACTGGCAGGATGAGATTTTTCAAAACGCTATGGTTCAACGTTATTACGGTCAGGTGACCGGTGGCGACGACATTGCCGGTTACGCCATTTCCATAGGCTACGACGATGCGGAAAGCGTTATGAAAACAGGCAGCATGAACCGCTTCAGTTCCCGCTTCAACAGCGACATCAAGTTTACCGAACGTTTGCTCTTTGCGCTGGGATTGTCGTTTAGCCAGGTGAACAAGCAATTGCGCGACGACGGATGCGTGCAACTCTCCTCGCCTACTTACCTGTCGCTGATCAAATCGCCCCTGGTATCGCCCTACCTGCTCGGCGAAGACGGCAGCCGCCTGCCCACCGATGCCGACGAAGATTTCTGGGGCCTCAGCAACCCGGTGTCTATCCTGCTCCGGGGCCTGGGTGAAAATTCTCAGCAAAGGGTCGACCTGAACGGCAAGCTGGAATACAGCCTAAACAAGCAATGGATGTTAACCGGACTTTTCGGCTACAACACCGACAAACTGACCGAATCGTATTTTCTGCCCGACTACGGAGTGGCCAGTGTAGAACTGGAACGCATCAGGCAAGTGTCCAGAAATTACGTTCAAAACCGTTCTGCCCGCTACATTGGCGTGTATACCAACCTGAACGCCCAATACAGCGGAGTCTGGAATTACATTCATCAACTAAGGCTTAACGCGGGGCTGCGTTATCATTCCAATCAATACCTCTCACAGGGAGGTTCGGGCTACAACACCGTGGAAGATAAATTCATCTACCTTACCAACAACCTACTGGCCAAAGCTATCTTTAACGAAAACAATCGATGGCTCTGGGGTTCGGCCTATTTGGATGCTCAATACACGCTGAAAAACACCTTCGATTTTTCGTTCAACCTCTCGGCCGACGCCAGCTCCAGAACGGGCAGCAAACACCGCAGCGGAGTCTTTTCTTCGGCCGCTGCTTCCTGGTTGCTTTCTTCCGAAAAATTCATGGCCGATGCCCGGGCTATCGATCTGCTGAAACTCAGAATAAGCGCCGGCCGCAACGGCAGCGACGATCTGGGTCCGGCCAATCCCCGCGGCTATTTCGGCTCGGTCAGTTACATGAATATGATGGGGCTGAGCCTGAGAAACCTCAACAACGAAGATCTCAAATACGAAACCACCGACAAAGCAAATCTGGGTCTGGATCTGGCCGTGTTTAACGAGAGGCTGGCTTTATCGGTCGACCTGTATCAGCATCTTACCCACGATTTAATCACTATGCGCGATGCCAAACAAGTGTCGGGCTTCGATTACGTCTGGGTAAACGAAGGTTCACTGCAAAACCGGGGACTGGAAGCTTCTCTAAACCTGAGGTTGGTGGATACCCGCAAGTTCAAATGGAACCTGCAAGCCGGTCTGGGGCATTATAAAAACAGGCTGAAAGACTTAGCGAACGATATTTTTACCGAATATTCGGGAGCTACAGTACTCTCGCGGCAAGGCAATCCCCTGGGCGTATTTTACGGTTACCGGACCCAGGGAGTCTTCAGCACCTACGAAGAAGCTCAGGCCGCCAATCTCAAGACTTTGTCCAACAACAGTACGGTCTATCAATTCAAGGCCGGTGACATACATTTTGCCGATCTAAACAACGACGGCTGGATAGACGAAAAAGACCGTGTAATCATCGGCGACCCCAATCCCGATTTTTACGGCAGCCTATCGACCCGCCTGAGCTACGCCGGCTTTAGCCTCGATGCGGTATTCAGCGGAGTGTACGGTAACGACATCTACAACCACCTCAGAGCCGGGATGGAAGCTATGGACAGTTTCAACAACCAGTCGGCCAGCGTGCTAAATCGCTGGAAGGGCCAGGGCCACGCTGCCGATATTCCCAGGGCCGCCTACAACGATCCCGGGGGCAACGCCCGCTTCTCGGATCGCTGGATAGAAGACGGTTCCTACCTGAAGCTGCAGAAACTGGGCCTCGAATGGGCGGCTCCCGGCGAAGTCCTCTTCCTCGACGGCCTGCGTGTGTTTATCTACGCCGAAAACCTCGTCACCTGGACCAATTACCTAGGCAGGGATCCGGACCTGAGCCATTCCAACTACAGCCTGCTGCAAGGCATCGACCGGGGTTACCTGCCTCAGTCCCGATCGTTTATGGCCGGTATCAAAATCAATCTCTAAGCAACGAACTATGAAAACTTTTTCTCACCTCTTCCTATACTTGCTCCTGGCTGCTTTGGGTTTTTCCTGTTCAAACTTTTTCGAAGTCGAATCCAAGGCCTACCTCGATATCGAAAAAAACCGGCTGGACACGCCCAACGACTCGGTTTATTCCGTGTTTGGTTTATTGTCGGGCATGCAGGACATCGGCCCAGTCTGCGTTCTTTTGGGTGAACTCCAGGCCGATCTGATGGACCTGACTCCCAACGCCGATGCAGACCTCAAAGAGCTCAACGAACACAGGGCAAGCGTCGATAATCCCTACCTGAAAGCCACCGGCTTTTATCGTATCATCAACGACTGCAACTATATGATTCAGCATGTGGATACGGTGACGGGCGACAAGGCTTTGTTGCAGGATTACGCCGCAGCCGTGGCCATCAGAGCCTGGACCTATTTGCAAATGAGTAAGATCTACGGCCCTGTGCCTTATTTCGATCATTGCATTCTCGACGCGGAAGAGGCGCTCACCGCCGATTTTCCCAAAATGAGTCCGGCGGAACTCCTGCCCCTGCTTATTGCTCAAGTACAGGATATTCTACATATTCCCAGGCCTTTTCGCCGGATGAACAGCATTCCGGTGGGCAAAATGATTCCGGGCAACGAGTTTTTGCTGGGAGAATGTTATTTGTGGCTCAACGATTACGAGAACGCTGCTTTGTGGTACAAAAGGGCCATCGAAAAAGACAATTACCGCTTTGTCTGCAACAACAGCTTCACCATCGCCTACGAGGACGACGGCAGTATTGTTCAATCCTGGTATCAAATCTTCGAGAATTCCGACTATGCCCATACTTACGAAAACAATGCTTCCATCATTTACGATAAAAACTACGGTAAATCCAACAGTCTGAGGTCTTTGTACTTTGGCAAGGAAGGCAGCAACAAGATCAAACCTTCGTCGGCCATTATCGAAGACTGGATTGCTCAACCTTTGGGCACCACCAATCTCGAATTGAAGAAACTGGGCGATCGCAGAGGCCTGACCAATGCCTGGAGATTCGACAAGGAGGCCCCCGAAAATACCATCCGGCCGCTGATCAACAAATTTGCCAGCGACTCCATCGAAGTGAATATCATCATCGAAAGAGCAGCCATATATCATTTGCGTTACGCCGAAGCCATCAACCGCACAGGCCGTCCGGGGCTAGCCTTGCAAATGATCAACAAAGGCCCTCGCCCCCTCTATCTGAACGACAGCACCCTGGTCAAGCGCCAAGAGCTGGCCGGTAAACCCGAAATCGTGGACTTTGATCACGCCGCTTACGCCACCTCCATGGGTATCCGCGGACGCGTGGATCTGGAGCCCTACACCTTCGACGCCGCATTGCCCACTCTGGAAGACTCCGTTTTGTTTGTAGAGGACAAAATCTTGCAGGAAGCCGCCTTGGAGCTGGCCTTCGAAGGACATCGCTGGTTCGATCTGGTACGTGTAGCCCAACGCCGACCCAACCCCGCCGCCTTTTTATCGGGAATGGTTTGCCGCAAATTTGAAGCGAGCATCGATCCCCTATTCCCCTTCGAAGCCTCGGCAGACAAAGCCACCGTGAAAGCAGCCATTGAATCGACCGGCTTCTTTTTGCCACTGCCGGAGTAAGCCGGTTTTCGTTTTCCGAGAGCGCTTGCTTTCACTCAACGGCCTACCGTTCAACCTCCCGGTATCCACGGCTGGTGTTTCATTCGGTTTCATCTCTAAAAACATTAAATATGCATTAATTACGTCTTAATTATATGTATCTTTACTCTGTTTTTGAGTTGGTGTTATTTGCTGTTTTTGGCATATATACACAATATTTCAAAGTTTAATCATCAGAGTATGTGATTTATATGAAAAACCAGTCTGAGCTTGCTTTTGATGCAGGGATTCGTATTGAAGTGGCCGATAGGCGAATCTTCGTAAAAATGCCCAAAAGGGATGCCGATGTACAATTTGTTCGTTCTTTTCGCTTTGCCTATTGGGATGCCGGCGCCTTTCTTTGGGTTATTCCCCATTACAGAAACAATTTGGAGCTATTGAAAGAATATTTTGCTGAGCGTCTTGTGGAATGCAAGGAAATGAAAGCTTTAGATGCTAAGGGATCTGTAACTGCAAAAATAAAGACAAACAATAGTGAGCTCCTGGTTATCCAAACCTCTACCAAACAATTAAGGCTAATAGTTGCCTTCAATCCGGAATTCAATCGTTTAATCAGAGAACTTCCCTATTCTCGCTGGGATGCCAAAAACCGTTGGTGGACAGCACCTTTTTCCGATAAGATTATAAACAGACTGAAACAAATAGCCCTTGATCTGGGTCTTCAGCTCCGCCTGGAACAAGAAGAACAGGGAAATAAGGGCAAACCACGCCTTAGTCCTTTTGATGTGCCCAACTATCGCCCCTGCCCGGAGACATATGAATTGAAACTTAGGGAACTTCGCTACAGCGAACATACTATAAGAAGCTATACCAATCTTTTTGAAGAGTTCATTAATTATTATCACCGTTTTGACATTGACCGCATCGACGAAACTATGATCACGGCTTTTTTACGTTATCTGGTGATTGAACGTAAAGTATCGATATCCTATCAGAACCAGGCGATAAATGCCATCAAGTTCTATTATGAACGAGTTCTTGGCGGACAGCGAAAAGTCTATCTGGTCGACCGCCCCAGAACGGAAACCAAATTGCCGGTAGTGCTCAGTCAGGAAGAGGTTTGCGAAATTTTGAAAGCCACAGTCAACCTGAAACACAAGGCAATCTTAATGACAATTTATTCTGCCGGCCTGCGTATCAGTGAGGCGATTCAGCTGAAAGTCAGTGATATTGATTCACAACGCATGCAAATCAGAATTACCCAGGCCAAAGGTAAAAAAGACCGTTACACCTTATTGGCCGTTAAAACATTAGATCTTTTGCGCCAATACGTTCGCATGTATAAACCAAAATTCTGGTTGTTTGAAGGACAAAAAGGGGAACAATATTCGAACAGTAGTATCCAAGCCATTTTGAAAGTTTCACTCTCTAAAACAAAAATCCAAAAAAGAGTCACAGTACACACCCTGCGACATAGTTTCGCCACCCACTTGCTGGAGAGCGGTACAGACTTACGCTATATTCAAAACCTGTTAGGACATGGAAGCTCCAAGACTACTGAAATTTATACACACGTCACCACCAGAGGCTTTGAGCAAATTAAAAGCCCCTTGGACAAATTGAACTTGTAAAAATCTTCGAAAACAGATGTGAAAATACAATTAATGTGTATTTTTGTTAGTCGATTACCGAACCCAAAGCAAGCTGTTTATTAGACTTACTTGCTTTGAAAAAAGCTAATTGACAGATAATTAATACCATAATAACCCGAAACACTCCAATTACACATGGATTATTCTTTGCCCACAACAGACTATCGCAGCCACTTTTTTGATAGCCCCGGATCTGGGAATAAAGCGGAAATAAACCCAATAGGGTTATTTGGGTGTTATGGGCAATTTGACGAAAGACAACAACAAAAGCAAACCGACTAAATCGGAAAAAGAAAAAAACAAAGTTGAGAATGTCATCCAAAAGATTGAGCCATAGCAAGTAAAATTTTAGACGGGTTAAAAAAATAGAGGCTGCCCACCTTTACGTGACAGAACGATGGTAAAAGTTATCCCCTTGAAATCATCCAAAACAAAAGAACGGGGCGAGAATTGCTGAAAATCGTTAAGAGTAGGCAAACAATTAAAAATTAATTAATTATGAGAGCTTTAGCAAATATTTTATGGCATTTCCCATTTTTGGGATTTCTGAGAGCTTTGGGAACTGCAATTGTGGCGGTACTCTTTATACTGACAATTATTGGTGCGCCAATAGGAATAGGATTGTTACAACTCGCTAAATTTTATCTGAGTCCATTTTCCAAAGCAATGGTTAGTGAGAAACTTTTAAATCAATCCCCAAAAGAGTACGAAGGAACTTTGGGAAAAATTATGGAGATAAGCCAAAAATTATGGGGTACTTTAGGGTTTATCGTCAAAATAATATACTTCCCGATAGGCTTGTTTATGGCAGTTGTGAATATCTTTATGATTGCAGCAGAATTTGTGTCGTTAATAGGGATTCCTGTTGCACTTGGAGAGGCAAAGGCATTATCTACATGGTTTAGCCCTGTAGGAAAGATTTGTGTTTCTAAAGCGGTAGCGGAAGAACTGGAATCAAGAAAAGCCAAAGCCGAAGTGGATAAAAGGCTTAAATAAAAAAAGCCCATAACACATGGTATAGCCAACGTGGGGCGAATGCGGTATTCGGGGCTTTTGTTGCCCGCGCAACCGTTCGTATCGGTCGATACGAACTCAAGCCCGCAATCCCACGCAGGCCATACCATTATTCGTTACCTGCAAGGCTGAAAAAAGAAACAGAATACGAAAACTGAGAACATTGAAAAGAGAAATAAACCAAATAATTGAAAAATTTTGTTTTTGCCGACCCGCTTCTGCCCTTCGGGACAGTTTGGGAAGCCAACGCACATTGCACACATTTGCAATTCGCACAGGCTGACGCTGAAACCCAAAATTGCAAAAGAGTGCAATCTTGCCAGCGCACGGAGAGAAACAACCAATAACTAATTGAACGAAAAATATATGTCAACAAAGTTTTTTACCAACAATGAAGAAAATACACTGCTCAAAAAATTTGAAGGAGTTTTCACATACAACCCAAACATTCAACATTTTGACGCTTTAGTTGGGTATTTCAGAGCATCCGGTTATTTCAGAATCAGACCGTTTTTAGACAAAGTCCCTCAAATAAGAATATTGGTTGGAATCAACGTTGACAAGTTACTTGCAGAAGCACAAAAATCAGGACTTGAATTCTTTAAAAACCACGAAAAAACCAAAGAACAATTCATAAAGAAAATTCAGGATGATATTGAA
>ENA-UPTA01001892-UPTA01001892.1-activated-sludge-metagenome-genome-assembly--contig:-NODE-1892-length-22420-cov-5.960921_pt1 | contig 22420 bp, 19 predicted proteins | sample MGYA00238184_ERZ773361 | MGnify/ENA primary metagenome ERZ773361 (study PRJEB29100, sample SAMN05720205) | activated sludge metagenome | isolation source: anaerobic digester from wastewater... | reverse complement strand
GGACCGAAGGCTGAAGATGGTAAACCTCTTTGATACCATGCTGGCCTCCCAGGTTTGTTGGGCTGGGTACAACTCATTACAGAGAGCTAAGAAGGCTACTAAGAACCCATGGAAAACTAAATCTCCTGAGCAGACTCTAAAAGCCCTAGCAGAGAGACACCTAGGGATAGATCTCTCCAAAGAGCTACAAGCCTCTAACTGGGGAGCAGAGACTCTTTCCCCAGAGCAGAAGGTTTACGCGGCCAGGGATGCAGCTATTCTTCTTCCACTCCATAACATTCTCCAGGATCTGCTCCAAAAGAATAACCTGATGCATACAGCAGACCTGGAGTTTAGGGCTCTTCCCTCTGTTATCGAGATGGAGCTTACAGGCCTCCCTTTGGATACCCAGGCCTGTAGAGCCTTGATGGATCAGGAGAAAGCCCAGGCCCAGGAGATGCTCCAGAAGCTCCAGGCCGAAGCTCAGAGAGCAGGCTTTGAGCCCAGGCCGAAGAAGGGAAAGAAGTACTCTCCTCTCCTAAATCCAGCCAGCTCTCAGGATGTCTTAGCTTTCCTCCAGAGCCAGGGCTACAATATCAGCTCTACCAGAGAGGAGAGCCTAAAAGAGCTGGCCCAGACTGGCTGCTCCTGGGCTGGAGATCTCCTCCAATACAGGAAGATCTCTAAACAGGCTAATGATTTTATGGAGAAATGGCTCCTAAAGCTATCTCCCATAGATAGCAGACTACATGGTCAGTACTTCCAGCTCTCTACCAGAGCGGGGAGGTTTAGTTCCAGGGATCCTAACATTCAACAGATACCTAAGCGAGGAGAGGAAGGCCTGGCTATAAGGAGGCTGTTTAAGGCTCCTCCAGGAAGGAAGCTAATCAAAGGAGATCTCTCTGGCATTGAGCTTAGAATCATGGCCAGGCTCTCTGGGGATAAGACTATGATGGAGGCTTTCTCCCAGGGTCAGGACCTCCATAAGCTAACGGCCAGTAAGACCTCAGGCCTCCCCATAGATCAGATAACCAAAGCCCAAAGACAGGGAGCAAAGGCTGTTAATTTCCTCCTCATCTATGGAGGCCAGCCTGAGCTTCTCCAGAGGAGAGCCAAAGAGACTTACGGTGTAGATATGAGCCTGGAGGAGGCTAAAGAGGCTCATAGAACTTTCTTCCAAACCTACCCAGGAGTAGCGGCTTTCCATGAAAAGCAGAGAATCCTAAAGAAGCTCCCTAAAACCCATTTTCTCCATACCTATGAAAAGGGAGTCTATTCCAGGCAGGCAGTTACTACCCAAACTCTCCCTGGCCGGAAAAGGATCTGGGGCCAGAGTGAAGACGGGCGAACCCTGGCCTCCATAAATCAGCTCTACAATTCTCCCAGCCAGGGGACAGGGGCCGATCTTATCAAGGCCATAATGGGAGAGGTTTACTCTTCCATCCCAGAGGAGGTTAAGATGATAGCTTCTGTCCATGATGAGATAGTTTTAGAGGCTCCAGAGGCTCTGGCCCAGGATATGGCCTCCCTCCTCCTGGGAATAATGAGGCGGGTAGGCTCTGAGATGCTTTCTCCTGTCCCTGTAGATGCTGAAGTCGAAGTTTTAGATAGCTGGGGAGGATGAAATGAAAACCTCTTCCTTTAAGATCTCTGAGATGATCTCCCTTGCCTTTCTTTTAGTTACCTTTAGGCTAAATGAAAAATGCTAAGGCCTAAATGTTTAGGCCATATGGAATCGAGGTTTAGGGAGTAGTAATCATTGTTATTTGGACCTACATCTCAATTAATTAGCCTTAAAGTACAAATCTTTATATATTTTAATCTAATAAGGATAATATATACTACTATATGGATAAGTGATGCAATGTCCGAGGCGACAAAACCAGACAAAACCCGACAGCTTTCTCAGGAACAGATGAATGCTATCGAGCATCTCCTACTGGGCAAGAGTGACAGAGCCGTAGCTGAGACCGTGGGAGTGGCCAGGCAGACGATATGGGAGTGGCGCAATAACGATGTCCTCTTTATTGCCACATTGAACAGGGAGCGTTCCATGCTGTGGTGGGAGGCTCGAGTACGGCTAAAAACCCTGGCCAATCGTGCCCTGGATGTAGTGGAGATGCAGCTTGACAACGGGGATCCTAAAACGTCCCTGGCCGCAGCCAAGTACATCCTGCAAGGAGTCAGGCTCCTGGGAAATACCGACCTGCCCGAAAGCGGTCCCATGACACCCGAGGCCGTGATCATGGAGGATCTACGAAATGATGCCAGAATGGAGCTGACCGCCCAAGGCAAGGGCAGAGATCCCTTTAAAGTCGATTTATTTGGCATCGAAGATGAGGTAGAGATTTTGGCCAGGAGCAGGCTGGAGAAAGCGATGGCAGAGGCTGGGTTATCATAGCTGGTGGGGTCTCAATGAGTAAACGAGGTCCTAAATCAGATTCCCCCAGAGCAAAGAAGCCTCCATCTCTCCCTTCCATTGATGAGCTGATAGCAGAGGCCAGGGCTGTAGGCTGGGATGATCTGGCCAAGTCTATGGAGAAGATACGGTATTTAGAGAACCCAGAGGGTCAGAGAGCCCTAGAACGTAGAGAGAGAAGACTATCTAGGCTGTAGAGAGGTAAAGATGTTTAACGACAAGACAGAGAAAGAACTGGATAAAATGCAGAATATGCTCTGGGAGAGATCTCCAGCTCCCAGGCTGACTGTAGAGCAACTTAACGCAATAGACCTATTAATTTTAGGGAAAACCGATAGAGAAGTAGCTGATTTAGTTGGGGTTAGGCGGGAAACTATCACCAAATGGCACCAAAACCCGTTTTTTATGGCAGAATTAAACACCAAAAGAGATGCTTTATGGATTGATTCAAAGCTCAGGCTCAAAGCCTTAGCCTATGAAGCGGTAAACGTTCTTACTAATGGCCTCCATAGCACCAATGAGAAGATAGCGATAACGGCAGCGGTGCATATCCTGAAAACTGTAGGCCTCTATGATACTGACGGGAAAGCCTCCATGGATCTTCCCAAGACACCAGAAGAAGCGGTTTGGGCTATGTCATGGAATAAGAAAACTAATGTTTACAGGGGATCAAGGCCCGATGCTCTGGATTCATTTAGTACTAAGCAATGGGCCAAAGAGGTAGGAGCTCAGTTAGCAGCTAAGACTCTGTTTATGGAGTATGAAGAAGCTGTAAGGGATCAGAAGAAGGAGCTAAAAGAATCCAAGAGAAGAGAGAAGCTCCAGGAGGATCAGTCCCAGCTCCCCCAGATAGAGCTTACTCCAGCCATTGAAGACGGAGAGGAAGATCTCTCCCAGGGCCAGGGAGACAGACCGGAGCCTGTAGAGGCCTAGAAAGATCTCTCCTTTTTCTCTCTACCCCTAAATTTCGCAGGCTCTCTGACATCTGAAGAACAGTTCTATGGCATTTTTACCAATAGCTAAAATAATGTCATAGAACCAATAATCCAAAGCTTTTTCATGTGGGCAATAGGTCTAGCACCCTGAGGGAAAGAGATTTGGCAGCACCCAAAGAAATTATAGACCTTGTAGAAAGATTCGAAAATAACCTAGACTCCTATAAATCAGGACATTATAACGAAACTCAGGTCAGAAGAGAATTCGTTGATCCTTTTTTCAAGGCCTTGGGCTGGGATGTAGACAACGAACAAGGATTTGCCGAGGCTTACAAGGACGTTATTCATGAGGACGCTATCAAAGTAGAAGGTACCACTAAAGCTCCAGATTATTCTTTTCGCATTGGCAGCCAACGTAAGTTCTTTCTTGAGACTAAAAAGCCATCAGTGGATATCAAAGGAGACATCCATCCTGCCTTCCAGCTTCGTCGCTACGCTTGGACTGCAAAGCTGGATTTATCCATCCTCACCGACTTTGAAGAATTCTCAGTATATGACCGCACTACAAAACCAGATAAAGCCGATAAGCCTTCCAAAGGACGTATACTTTACCTGACCTATAAGGACTACTTGACCCAATGGGATGAGATAGCTAGCATATTCTCCAAGAATGCTATTCTAAAAGGTTCCTTTGATAAGTACGCCAAAGAGGCGAAGGGGAAAAGAGGTACATCTGATGTAGATGCTGCCTTCCTGGAGGAGATCGCTGGCTGGAGGGAGATCCTTGCTCGGAACATTGCCCTACGAAACCCAGATATCAGCACTAAGGACCTCAATTATGCTGTTCAAGCGTTAGTAAATCGCATTGTATTTCTGCGAATATGTGAGGACCGGGGCATAGAGCGATACATGCGACTACAAGATCTACTCAATGGTGAGCGGGTCTATTCCCGGCTTTGTGAGATATTTCGCCAGGCCGATGAACGCTACAATTCAGGCATATTTCACTTTGAAAAAGAGGCAGGCAGAGAGAGCCCAGATACATTCACCCTTACCCTCAACATCGATGATAAGCCCCTAAAGGACATCATCAAGCGGCTTTACTATCCAGATAGCCCTTACGAGTTCTCCGTCCTTCCTGCGGAGATCCTTGGCCAGGTCTACGAGCAGTTTTTAGGTAAGGTGATAAGGCTCACTGAAGGTCACCGCGCCGTGGTAGAGGACAAGCCTGAAGTAAAGAAGGCGGGTGGGATCAAGTACACACCGGTCTATATTGTGGAGGACATAGTAGGAAACACGTTAGGCATCATGCTGAAAGGCAAGACACCGATAGAAGTTGTGCTAATAAGTGTTTTAGATCCTGCATGTGGTTCGGGGTCCTTCCTTATTGTGGCCTACCAGTACCTTCTGGATTGGCATAGAGACTGGTATGTCCAGAATATTGTGCCTTTGCTGCAGAGTGGTCTAAAGCCGTCGTCTCCTGAGATAAGGCGGTTGCTTCCTAGTGTTGAGACGGGTAAGAAAGGCCGAAAAATAGAAGTGACACTGCCCATATTTCAGAGCAAGGGTGGAGAGTGGAAGCTCACCACAGCTGAGCGCAAGAGGATTTTGCTGAACAATATCTACGGGGTGGACATCGATCGCCAGGCCGTAGAAGTTACAAAGCTCTCCCTTTTGCTGAAGGTCTTAGAAGGAGAGAATGAAGAGACTATCTCCAAGCAGCTTACGCTCTTCCAGGAAAGGGCATTACCCGACCTGAGCAATAATATTAAGTGTGGTAATTCGTTGATTGGCTGGGATATTCTAAAGGATAATCCCGGCCTAACACAAGAGGAGATCGAACGGATTAATCCCTTTGATTGGGAGAAAGAGTTTCCGGAAATCTTTCAGAGAGGCGGATTTAGCATAGTGATAGGCAATCCGCCTTATGTGCGACATGGGTTATTAAGCGATATGAAAGTCTACTTCCAGCAGCATTATCAGACATACCGCGGAATTGCTGATCTTTACGTTTGCTTCATTGAAAAAGGGATATCACTTCTGAAAGATGATGGTGTCTTCTCCTATATTGTAGCAAATAAGTGGATGCGTGCCAAATATGGCGAGCCTTTGCGTAGATGGCTTAAAACACAGCATATAGACGAGATCATCGACTTTGGTGATTTGCCCGTTTTCCAGGGTGCTACAACCTATCCGTGCATAATCCGCACCTATAAAAAAGCACCTAGTACGAACTTTAGGGTAACTCAGGTCGAAAACCTGGATTTTGCAAATCTAAACGATTATGTCAAAGAGCACTGCTACTACATTAATCAAACTGCACTTGATGATAGCTGCTGGACTTTGGCGGATGAACACACACAAGCATTGCTCAATAAGCTCCAATCGAAAGGCATACCTCTCGGTGAATTTGTAAACGGAAAGATCTATCTAGGCGTGCTCACCGGCCTTGATAAGGCATTTATTATCGATAAACCTACGAGGGATCGATTGATTGCCGAAGATCCAAAAAGTATGGAGGTAATCAAGCCATTCCTTATGGGAAGATACATTAAGAGGTACCAGCTTCCGGTTAGCGATAAGTATCTGATATTTATGCCTAAAGGTTGGACTCACAAGAAGATAGATAGCAGCAGCGATGCTTTAAGCTGGCTAAAGAAAAATTATCCCGCTATAGCCAACCATCTACTTCCCTTTGCAAACGCAGCTACTAAACGAGATAGAAGCAACCAAGGAGAATATTGGTGGGAGCTTAGATCCTGTGAATACTATGATGAATTCGAAATTCCTAAGATACTCTGGCCGGAGATCTCTGGAAGTGCAAGATTTGCTTTTGATGAATCCGGAGCTTACACAAATCATAAAGTCTACCTTATCCCAGGTGCTACACACTACCTTTTGGGCCTTTTGAACTCTTCACTGCTACGCCTTTATATTCATAGTGTAAGTACGGATCTCCAGGGAGACAGTTTTAACTTTTCTGTAGCCTTTGTACGAAGAGCTCCAATACGTACCATCGACTTCTCCGATCCCGCCGATGTCGCCCGCCACAATCGCATGATCTCCCTGGTAGAGCAGATGCTATCGCTGCATAAACAACTCCCCCAGGCCCGCATGCCGCATGAGCAGACGGCCTTGCAGCGTCAGATAGAGGCCACAGATAACCAGATAGATGCTCTGGTCTACGAACTTTATGGGCTGACTGAAGAAGAGATTAAGATTGTGGAGAATGCCACCAAATAGAGACTAAGAGGTTAAAGAATGGATATAAATAATGAGGCCTCAAACATTGAATTTGAGAAAACAACAGATGAAATTGAAGAAGAAATAAGGCTTGATGAAGATAAGAGGACCGTTTTAACAAAGTATTCAAATCCTGAGATAACCTCACTTCATGACAAGTCGAAACGAGGGAGGCTTATTCTTCAACATGATTTTCAACGACATTTTGTTTGGGATAGAAAAAAAGCCAGCAGATTAATAGAATCCGCTCTTCTTTCAGTTCCGCTTCCTTTATTTTACCTTGCTGAAAACACAGACGGAAGCGAATACGTGATAGATGGCCAACAACGTCTTACTTCGTTTTTCTCTTTTATTGATGGAAAGCTACCCAACGGAGAGGATTTCAAATTAACGGATATGAAGGTCTTCCCTGAACTTAACAAAAAGGATTATGCAAGTCTTGATAAAAGTTTACAAGAAAAAATCATGTATTATAATATTAGCACTGTCACGATCCTCAAAGAAAGCGATCCTGATCTGAAATTCGAGATTTTTGAGCGGCTAAATACAGGTTCTGTACCCTTAAACGATATGGAACTACGAAACTGCGTCTATCGTGGTCCTTATATGGATCTCTTGAAAAATGACCTGGCAACGGACCAGGATTTTAGACGGCTGCTTAAGCTTGATGGGCCTGATAAGAGGATGAATGATGTAGAGTTGGTATTGAGATTCGCCTCATTTTATCACTCTACGTATCTCAAATATAAGCCCTCGATGCGTCAATTCTTTAATCGAGATATGAAAAAATATCAATACATTTTAGAAGAGGAGAAAGAGGAGCTTCGAAGTGCATTCAAAAATTCAGTTAAAATTGTCACATCGCTTTTTGGGGAGAACGCCTTCAAGAGATTTCATCCGGGAACAGAGTCTGATCCTAATGGCGCATGGGAAACTAAAAAATTTAACTCCTCACTATATGATGTATGGATGGGGATCTTCTGGGATAAAAACAAGCATGAAATATTTGCCCCTGACATCCTAGATGCTCTTAGGGAAGGACTGATTGATCTTATGGTATCGAACGAAGCCTTTATTGATTCAATTCTTATCGGAACAAGCGATACTAAGAAGGTAAGAACACGGTTTAACATCGCAATGCAATTGGTTGAAGATATCTTAAGTAATTGTGAAAAACAACCTAGATGTTTTTCGAATAAAATGAAGCGTGAACTCTTTGAGAGAAATCCGACATGTGCAATATGTGGCAATGGAATTCATCATATTGATGATGCTGCTGTCGATCATATTGAGCAATATTGGCGCGGTGGAAAAACAGACCCTGAAAATGCCAGATTGACCCATAGGTATTGTAACTCAGCAAGACCAAAATTCGATTAACTCTTGTTGCGAGACCAAAGATCGAGGCCATTATAAGCAGACTGAAGAAGAGATCAGAATTGCAGTGGGGACGTAGACCTGTAATCCCTAGGTCATAGTATGTGTAACTTACAGACCCTCTTAGGGAAATTCCCTCTTCCCCTCCATTTCTGGATATAGGTCCAAATTGTATTCTACCTTACAGGCTATTCCGATATACTTGGTAAAGCCGGGTTTACATTTCACTGATATCGATTTTTCGGTAGCAGTAAAACCGAATAGAAAAACCAATATCCAGCGCGTGAAGGCAGGGAGTGAGGGCTGGAAAGAGTATTTATAATAATATCTGTAGGCCTCTTTCTTCTTTTCTCAGGCCTTCCCAGGCTCCCCTCCAGGAGGATGGGCCAGTATGTATAACTCTCTGGCTGGTCCAGGCCAAACCTCCTCTCCTGGAATAGGTCTATGGCATTATAGAAAGTTTTAAGTAAAATGCCATAGACCTATTTGTTATGCACAAAACAGAAGCGGGGGAGAGAGCAAAGGCTATGAAGAAAGAGGCCCAGGAGCTGGCCAGGAAAGCAAAGACCCAGAAGGAAGCGGCGGCAACTATGAGAGCGGCCAGGGTGACAGTTATGAATCTTCAATCTATGGCTGCTAAAAAGCTTACCCAGGCCCAGGCTCTGAGGCAGGAGGCCAGGCTGGAGGATCTCTCCATATGGGAGCAGAAGAAGGTTAAGACCACCAAGAATGGACAGAAGGCCTATTCTTACTTTATGGCTACCTGGAGAGAGGGAGGAAAGACAAGGAACGTTTACCTAGGATCCTCCCAGAAGATTAGCAGAGAGGAGGCTCAAGAGAAGGCCAGGGCTATGAAGAGGGAGGGCTTAGGGCTCTCTCCCATTATTTACCCAGAGAGCGGTAATTAGTTCTATGTCACTCTTTTAAGCATACTTCAAAATGCCATAGAACCATTTACCCAGGCGACTCTATCCACCTAAAAAGCTTAGTTGCAATCTTATAGTTGCAATGCAAGAATCAATATCAATAGACTTATTTTAGATTGCAACCCTGAGCTTGATAGTGAGGTGGAGGGGAGGAAGGCCATAATCGATATACAGTAATTCATAATATGGTACGAATAATTACATTTCTTTATAAGCAAATGTACCTAGAACTACACAAATACTACACTAAAGGCTCTTCAATTAGGAAAAGCCAGGGAGCCCTGGCCAGCTACAGGCCTCCTGCTCCATGAAGGATGGATGATCTCAGGCTGGCTAACCACAGGCTTCGATCTGATTTTATGAAATATTAGTTTTCCAAATGAATTTAAACTAAATGATCTAGGCTAAAGGGTTAAGCCTAAAGCCAAATCCCTGAGGCGGTCAGGCATTTTCTATCAGAGTTCTCAGATTGTACGATATTCCAATATGTCCAAAAGGTTTTTCATGTGATCTGATAACTTACCCATGGAGGGATATGAGTGAAAGAAAAATTGCCTCTGTTAAACAGCGACAGCAAATTAACAAGGATAATTGGATATGTGGTTTACGGCTTCTTGTTTTTGATAGTTTTAGGAGCATTATTACCCTCAGAGGATACTACCACAAAAACAGCCTCGGATAAAACAGAAACATCTGAAGCAAAAACTACAGATACAGAAAAAGTATCGAACCCTGAAGAAGAAGGCTGGGCTGTAAAGGTAATTAGCGATACAGGTTGGTCTGGCAGCATCATGGGTGATGGTAATTCTAGAACAGTGGATGGTCGCAGAACAAAAACATTCCCCGTCAGTGGAGACCCATGGATGGTATCTGCTACATTCCAGAAATCGGGTGAATCAGGAGATCTCAAAGTTCAGATCCTTAAAGATGGAGAGATAAAAGGAGAATCAGAAACATCCGCTGCTTATGGTGTAGTAAGTGTGACCAGTTAGAGGATAAAACCAGGTAATTTAATATATAAACGACTAGATAAAAGAGGTGCACAATGTCTCTAGTAGATCATGAAGGTGGAGCAGAATTTCAGTATGCTCCTGAAGATGTATTTGATGCTGTAATTGAAGCAGTCTCCAATATTAAAGGATTTAAGGTCGATAAAACGGATAAACCAACTGGCCGTATTATGGTCAAAGCAGGAATAAGTTTAATGTCATGGGGTGAAAATTTACCGATTAGCATTACAGAGACTTCTTCTGGAAAAACACGGGTAAACATTATATCTACTCCCAAAACGGGTATATTATTAGGTGGCGCAATGGATTTTGGGAAGAACAGAGCTAATATTGAAAAAATCCTGGACGAAGTTTCAAAAATACTCCAGTCTAAGCAACCTGTTAAAACAAAAGCACCCACCCAGGTCGACACCAATGACCCTATTCAACGTATCTCTAAGCTGAAGAATCTCTATGATCAAGGACTCATCGATGAAGAAGAATTTAAAAAGAAAAAGGAACAAATAATGTCAGAAATCTAACAATAAAAGAGCTTAAATTTACAAAATTTTTATGATATTCAACTAATTTTATAAACCAAATATTGGATAAAGGTAAAAAACTAAAATAGAGAGATAACAATTCATAAGATAGTAAGAATAAAAACATTTGCTTATACACTAATGTACTTAATTACCTGGCTCTCCCATAATGAACCTAAAACCTTTATCCTTAAGCCTAAAATTTTAAAGCCTAAATGCTTAAGGTTAAAAGCTAAAGGCCAAAGGGCTAAATGCTTAAAGCTAAATCATTTAGGCTATGCAAATAATAGCAGTTGCTAACCAGAAGGGAGGCTGTGGTAAAACTACAACTACAGTTAATCTGGCTGCTTATTTGGCACTCAATGATAAGAAAACTCTTTTAGTGGATCTAGATCCCCAAGGCTCCTCTACCAGACATTTAGGCCTTAATGAGCTAGATAAAACCATGTATGATGTACTGATGGAAGGCCTAGATCTCAAAGCTCTAATAAAAAATACTCCTGTCCCAGGCCTGGATATAGCTCCCACCAACAACTTTCTAGGGAAGGCTGAGCTGGAGCTGGCCTCCAAGCTTACAGCCAGGGAGTCAGTACTCAGGCCTAAGCTCCGAGCCCTAGACGGTTATAATTATATGCTTATTGATACACCTCCCACCTTGGGATTCTTAACTCTTAATGCGCTGGTAGCATCTGATATGGTGCTTATCCCTATCCAAACTCAATTCTTTGCTCTTATGGGCCTCTCCATGATCCTAGACCTCCTGGAGCTGATTAAGACTGATTTAGGTTATGATATTCAGAAGAAATACCTCCTCACTCTTTACGACCCTAGGACAAAGATGGCCAAAGAGGTAATAGCCCAGGTTAGAGAGTCCCTGGGAGAGGATGTTTTCAAGACGGTAATCCCCAACAATATCAGGCTAGCTGAAGCTCCCAGTTATGGGCTCCCTATTTCTCTCCATGCTCCAGATTCTCCTGGGGCTCAGGCTTATTTTAATTTAGCAAAAGAGGTGATAGCGTTATGAATCCTGGAGCTGGAGATAGTTTAAAACACTTAATGGGAGAAGTAAAATCCAAAGCCTCAAAAGAGGAAAGTCCAGACCTAAAAACTAAAGCCTTAAGCCAAAAGCCTAAAGGTAAAGAACCTCAAACCTTAAGCTTAAATGATAAAGGCTTGAACCTAAAGGCTTTAGGTGAAGCAGTAGAGGGAGCCAACAGTAAGAAGCAGACTATAGCGATATGGAGCCCTAAGATCTCTGCTATAATGTGGTATCTGAAGAAGACTATCCCAGAGTTCTCTATCTCCGATGAGGCTAGGGTTATCCTGGAGGAAGGACTGGCAAAGAAGTATCCCGAAATATTCCAGAAGGTAACTGAGGAGATGAACAAGAACTAAACCAGTTGGCAGTTCCGATGGTGACGAGATGTTCAAGAAAAAATGTCAACGACGAAACAAAATAGTCGATGGCCCGTACGATGATAAATATAAAATAGATTTGATATATAAAAATTTGGATTACGTATCAAAAGCATACTTTTCTACGGAACAAATTTTCCCACTCTGGGAAGCTATTTATGCTTTAATTGTGGGCCAACTTTTGGTCGCGTTTTTCACTGGATGTAAAGGATATAGAGAGGAAATTGCGGTAGCCGGTATCATATTTTCATCTATTTGGTTTTTAGTAATCAAATTTTCCCATTTTCATTCTAAAGACAGAACTAAAAAAATGGAATATCTAGAGGATATTCTCGAAATAGAATATAACAAGATTAGATTAAAGCTTCCTGGGAACAGTAATTTTAAGTTTTATAAACTTAAATTAAATGAGCAAAAAAGTATAGATTTCTTAAAAACATCCAGATTATATAGTACATGGTTTTGGAGGAAATGTGCTCCGTTCCTGGTATTCATTCTCTGGGTATATCTGTTATTGGTAACCTATTTTACCCCTTCGAATTATTGCCGATAAGTTCATAGGCAGATATGTGTATCAAGCAGAAGTGACGACCTAGCCGGATTAAGGATGGACAATCAGCTTCACAATCTACACAAGCTCATGTTAGCTTCGTGGAGTGCGTATTGATGCCAGATTCCAGGGATTTGCTCAATAAGCTCAATGCATGTGAGTCGGAGATAGAGAAGCTCTTTCTACTCGCTGCACACGAACGTATCGATGGCTTGGTTCCTCAATACCAAGTCCTCAATTATCGAATCGATTTTGCGATCCCTGATAAGATGATTGCAATAGAAATTGATGGTCATGATTACCACAAAACAAAAGAGCAGAGAACACATGACAGCCAACGAGAACGAGAGATAAAACTTGCATTGCCAGCAAACTGGACAGTTATCCGATTCACGGGTTCAGAGATTTATCAAAATGCAGCTCTTTGTGTTGATGAAGTATTGCGGTTCATAAATAAAAAATCGCTTCGTAACAAAAGTCTCAAAGATAATGTCTGTGCTTTATTTTATCGATGCATTCCATTGTCTCTAATCAAAACGCTGGGCAATATTACCAACCTGCATGCAGCAAAAAACGGAATCTTAAATGGCGCATTTCTCTTTGACCAAGGCAAATATGATGAAGCTATTCAAGCCTTCAATAAGGCCTTAGAGATTGATCCAAAAAATGCAGATGCTTGGACTGGGAAAGGCCAAGCCCTCATTAAACAGGAAAAATACAATGACGCTATCCAAGCCTTCGACAGGAGCTTAGAGATAGACCCTAAAAATGCAAGAACATGGATTTTAGAAGGCACAGCGTTCCTATTCTACCAAGGTAAATACGATAAAGCGGTTCAAGCCTTCGACAAAGCTTTGGAAATTGATCCCAAAAATTCAATAGCCTGGCACTTCAAAGGCCGAACTCTCTTTAACCAGGAAAAATACAGCGATGCTATTCAAGCCTTCGATAAAGCCTTAGAGACCGATCCTAATAATGTAACCGCTTGGCACTTTAAAGGCGGAACTCTCATTCACCAGGAAAAATACGATGAAGCTGTTCAAGCCTTCAATAAGGCCTTAGAGATTGATCCAAAAAATGCAGATGCTTGGACTGGGAAAGGCCAAGCCCTCATTAAGCAGGGTAAGCACAATGAGGCCCTTTTAGCTTTAAAAACAGCTGTAGAAATCGATCCACAAAATACAAATGATATCGTTTGGTGCTTAATAGGCGAATCTCTGTATGAATGTGGCAATTACGATGAAGCACACCAAGCTCTAGAGAAAGCCTTAAACGCAGATCCAAATGATATGCATGCTTGGTTATTAAAAAGCAGAGTACTTATTGCACAACACAAATCCCCTGATGAGTATCTTCCGGCCTTAGAAATGGTTACCAAGATCAACCCACAACTTGACCCACAACTTGCCGAGAAAATAAACGAAACGATAGTCGTTGGCTGGATCTGGAGAGGCCTAAGTCTTAACACCCAAGGCAAATATGATGAGGCTGTTCAAGCTTGGGACAAGGCTTTGGAGAGAGATCCAAAAAATGTAGCAACCTGGTGTTCCAAGGGTGAAGCACTCTTGAAACAACACAAGTATATAGAATCAGTTCAGTCTTGCGACACGGCTCTAGATATAGATATCAAAAATGCAGAAGCATGGTGCCTCAAAGGACGAGCTCTCATCAACTTGGAAAAAGACGATGAAGCAATCCAAGCTTTAAACAATGCCCTAGAAATTGATCCGCAATTAGCGGATGCCTGGTACAACAAAGGCCTTGCTCTCAAGAAATGGCGAAAAAACGATGAAGCTATTCAAGCCCTAGATAAAGCATTGGAGATTGACCCACAATCACCTGCTGGTCTAACAAAATCCGAAATTTTATCAAACCCCTATTATTGGGTAGATAAGTCACTTAAGCTGTGGGATTATAATGCAATTTATCCTTTTGATACATCGACTATAAGCAAAGAGGATTATGAAGAGGCAATCAAATGTTTAAACAACGCTATCGCAATATATCCTTCAAACACTAACTGGTATTATGGCAAGGCTAGGATCTATACAGCCCTTTCTTTCTACGCAAGAGACATGCATAACTATGACGAATTCGATCATTACTGTAATAAGACTATTGAGACTTATAAGAGAGCAGCAGAAATAGATTCATTAGATCCCCGTTTTTGGATGGAAATTGGTGAGTTCTTAACCCAATTAGAGAAGTATGAGGAAGCAAGTAGTGCTTTTGATATAGCAATAGAGGTAAACCAAGGTAAAGAATGGTTTCATCTTCATATTTGGAATGGTAAATTATCTGCACTACATGGTATCGCCAAGAAACATCCACATGACGCTGATATGTGGTATGCTATTGGCAACGCTTGGGTTAAAAGAGGTTCAGACATAGTATCTATGTATAAGGCAATTCTAGCTTATGATAAAGCGATCATAAACAGGCCAAATTTCGTTGAAGCCTGGAATAACAAAGGACTTGCACTCAAGCAATGGAGCAATGGGCAATGGAGCGATGAAAGTTCAATAGATGCCGCCTTTGCTATGGCTCAAGGCAAGTACGATGAGGCCATCAAGTCTTACGATGAGCACATCAAGCTCAGCTCTAATTATGCCAGCGCCTGGTATGGCAAGGGTCTTGTTTTCAAGGACAAAGGCAATTATACTGAAGCCCTCGAGTACTTTGAAAAGGCCCTTGAGTTAAATCCCGAAGAGGCCATAGCCTATTATGCCAAAGGCATAGTCCTCAAATTACTTGGAAGTTTAGACGAAGCGGATGTTGCATTAGCTAAATACACTGAACTAGAAACGAACCACTGAAACTAATTTCTAGTAAATTGATAATAGCAAGTAGAGTTTCCATTGGATGGAAATAGTCAATTCTCCTAGGAAGAGATAGATAAACTGCTATATCTTGAACCATCTTGAACCATCTTTAGAAAGACACTTTAAAGTAAGACATATGGAAATACTAAGCCAAATCAGGCTTAGATCTAAGTCCCAATTACCAAACTAAGCTCTCTTTGGCCTCACTCTCCCAGGAGTATTTCCATATCTTGGAAACTCGGAAACTCTTACAGCTCCATTATCCTAACTCTGAGGGCCAAGACCTTCTCTCCTCGTTTCCCTCCAGGGCGGCGGCTAACCTCAAAGATCCTCTTATCAAGGTGATTTAGTAGCTTAGAAAACTGCGAACGACTCAGGCCCAGGGCTCTCTCCAGCTCCTGGAAGGTTCTAGAGCCTCCATGAGCCTTTAAGATCTTCTTCAACTCCTTTATCCTGGTCTCTGTTTTCCTTCCTCCCCCTCGCGGCTCCCCCTCCATCCCTTTCTGAGAGCGAACCTCTTCCTCCAGGCTCTGGAGATCTTCCTCTAGGCCAAAGACTCTGGAGGGAAGGCTCTCCTGGGCTGCTCTTCTCCTTTCCCAAACATCGCGAAGAATAGGCCTATCCTCTGGAGCTGGGGCTTTCCCATGATATAGCTCCTGGAGGCCTTCCAGAGTTTCCAGCCTTTTATTCTGAGCCTCTAAAATCGATTTTAGAGCCTGTATTTCCTGGCTCTGAGCCTGAAGTATCTCTAAGAGCTTTTCCTGGCCATTTAGGACCTCTGGTAAAGCCTCCTGTTTCTCTTCCAGGGCCTGGATTACAGCTTGGGAGATGATCTCCTGGAACTCGCCAGAGGATAAGATAAAAACAGGATCTTCTGAGGGCGGTGCATGGGAATAGGCCTCCTGCGCTCCAGGCAGAAAGCTATTTATGGCTGCGGCTACCTCTATCATTTACTACGTCTCCTAAACGTGGAGTTTTCTCCTGGTAGGTTGTGGCGATCTGCCAGAAGTCCATTTTTTACATGACTATGTTATCTTTCACCTTTGGCAATGGGGGAAATATCAGTTCTTCTGCTCTGTTGCCATTTTTTCTTGAATTAGACTTTCGAATACATGGCTGATATTCCGATATCGGTAATCCTTCAGCTTTTTGTCAATCCAATCGGCAGAGCCTTCGCTTATCGATATCGATAGCTTTACGGTATGTCCCCCCTTCCGTACTCCAATTGCCATGTTTATCTAAGATATACTCATCATTTAAATACTTTAGTACCGATTACCACAAAAAACACTCTCGTGTTCATATGCAAGGCCCTCGTTTTGTTCTATGACATTCTTGGAAATATGTAATAAAATGACATAGAACTTTTTGGGGCTGGAGAGCACGTGGCCTAGGTCTACCAGGCACCACAGAGGCAGATCATAGCCTAGGCCAGGAGGACTTCTTCCCCGGAGATAGAGGATGAGCCTCTTCTCAATTAGAGTCCCATTTAAGCCCTTCCTGGAAGCCTAGAGAGGCCTCTTTTTTCATTAACCTAAGTGATAGGCCAAGGGTTCAAGCTAAGGCTACTATTCCCTTCCTGGCTTGTCTCCCTCCCCAGAGGAAAGGAGAACAATCTGAAATTTTTTATGAGCGCATTAGTTTCTCTCCCCGCGCCAAAGCTTGATCTAACGGAGAGATGAATTAAGGAAGTAAAAATGAAAGGAGCTTACGATAAGACTTTTTCCCTTATGCATAGCCAGAGCGAAGCATTTCAGGAGGCTCAAGCTAGAATTTTAAGGCTAGTTAATTATCGTATAAGAGTAAATAAACTTAATTTAAAATATTTATATAGAACTAATGATCTAACCAGAAATGAAAGCATAGCTGTAAGGAAGACTCTCTGTCCCAAATGCCCAGAAGACCAAGAAGAATGTGAAAGTGACAGGGATAACCGGCGGCGGTATCGTTGTAATGCTCTCTCCCAAGCGACGGGGGAGAATGTAAGGTTGTATTATCCTTCCCAGAATGATCTCCCTGCTCGGAAAGAACGAATTAAGCGGGATCTCATGCAGACAGTAGCTAGGACTCCTAGAATTACCCAGAATCAGCTCCTGGGATCTGTACGCGGGGATCGTCGGCTAATACGCGATTGCCTAAAAGAGCTTACGGCTCGCGGTTTACTCCATTTCTCGGATAATATGGAGGGAAATAAGCGGGTTAAGAGGTATTATATTGTTTTTGATTAGACCTTTACAAAGCCTTCTGGATCTGGTTTCATTCTCCCCTATGATATTAGTGAGAGAGGGGAATATACTCTCTAGGTTGATAGCTGGCCTAGCAATTCAGCTAAACCAGTCTAATTTTCCAGGTGGTTATTTTGAGTAGATACCTAAACCTTCTAAAGCAGATACCTCCAGGTAAAGAGGAAATTCCTGAAGATTTATTAAAACAGTTGGATAATGCTGCTGTTGGCATGTTAAGAAGTCGAGCTGGGCAACATGATCTAACTGAAGAGGAGAGACAGGATTACGATATAAGCTACAGCAATTATGATCCTGATGCCTGTAGTCCTCCAGGAAGATGGGGCTTACTGGATAAATGGCCTCTCCGATTAGGGGAGTTAGTAATTCTGAAGAGCGAAGAAACCGAATTCTGGTATCTGGGGATTAACTCAGGATCTAATCCTAATCTGATGCTGAAATGCGGCTCCAAAAGTGAGATTTTTGAAGAAATGGAACGGCTAACCGAATTTCGGAAAACTTCAGAGGAAGAGATTTTTGAGAATGAGATTATGCATCTGGTAGACAATTATCGAGATGAGAGGGAGAAACATGTCAGGAGCAGGAAGTACCGATCTTAAGCGACATATGGCGGGGATGGATCTAACAGCTATGCAGGCAATACGGGCTAAGTGCGCCGATTGTACCGCAAATTATGCTGATGGTCGGATATCCTGTGAGCTGAAAGAATGTCCTCTCTTTCCGTACATGCCGTACAACGAGGCTAGGCGCGTTTCTGGCCGGGGAAAACTTCAGGCCAGGGTAATTGGAGCCCAGGCCGGGGAAAATGCCGGCAAAGAAGCTGTAGAGAGTGCGCTGGGGTGCTAGAAAGGAGGGTTAAACGCATGGTTCAATCTATAACAGAAGCTCCTCCTGAGGAGATCGCAACAGAGCTTTATCAAATTGGCTCCAGGCTTAGGATTCTTTCTGAATTCTCACGGGGCCAAGCCCTCAGAGCCCAGGCCCCTAATAAAAGGACGGAGTTTTTTAATGGCTATAACCTCCTCCTGGAGACCTCCAGGATCTGCGAGGACTTGGGTCAGGGCTTTCTAGAGATAGCCTGATCTAATTTAACTTTATAATTTAAACTGGATTTTTTACACAGCTTACGCCATAGTGGACGGTTTTTAGAAAAAAGTGATTGCCATGATTTCATTTACCTTACAGGATAAATATGTATTGCTCCAGGCAGAAAACGCTAGGTTGAAGCGGCAGCTAGGCAAAGCTGTTGATAGTATGTACTACTGGAAGGAGAAAGCCCTCTTTTTCCAGGCCGAACGGGACTACTACAAAGAGCAGCCTCTCCAGGAACAGGCCGGGAAGAGGGAGGAGCTATGATCTCCCTGGCCCATAAGGAGCAGCTTCAATTAAAATATGGGCTCCCAGAGGATCTTGTTAGTTCCCTGGAAGCTCGCGGGGAGATATCTTCTCTCTCTCCCTCTGAGGTACGGTCCCATTCAGGGATGGAGAATATAGATAGCTCAGGCCTTTTGATCAATTACCCAGGGAGCGGGGCCAGTACAATCCGTCTAGATAATCCTCTTGTCAATGGAGACGGCAAACCTCAGAGGTATCTCCGAAGGAAAGGAGAGCCTAACTCTCTTTATAATCCTGGAGTAGATCTCTCCCAGGCCGGGGAACTGTGGATAGTTGAAGGAGAGCTAAAATGTCTCTGTGGCTATTCCCAGGGCCTTCCTATAGTTGGTTTAAGCGGGATCTTCAATTGGCGAACCTTAGGCCCAGAGGCTGAATTATTGGCCGATGGAGAGAAGTTGAAGGATCAAGAGGCCCTCCTTCCAGGTCTGGCCCAGGTGAACTGGGAAGGGAAAAAGATCAATCTTCTCTATGACTCTGACATAACCCCAGGCCATAGGGCCTATGATGCTTTCCCACGGTTAGGAGAGCAGCTCTATTCTAGGGGAGCTAAAGAGGTGCGAATTCTTACTCTCCCCTCCTTATCAAAGACAGAGAAGACAGGCTTAGACGAATATCTGATAGCCAAAGGATCCCAGGGCCTGGAAGATCTCCAGAAGATCAGAGACAGAGCAGAGCCTTACCTACCCATAAGGGCCGGAGCTCTCCGATATGCAGAGCGGCTTATCAAATATGAGAGCCTGGAGGATAAGTTAAAGGCAACTGTGGCTTATCTGGGAGCTAAAAAGAAGGTCTTTGCTCTGGAGTGGCTGAAGGAGCAGGGCATCAAAGGAGAAACTAGGACGGCTCTTCTCCAGGATGCTAAAGAGAGGTTGGCCCAGATCCAGGCAAAGCCTAGGGCTTCCTCCAGCTCCCAGGGCCAGGGCGGGGAGGATCTCCTTGAACTGGGGCCGGAATACGACACTCCTAAAGCTCTACTGCAAGCTACCGGGGAGTATAGCCTGGATAAGCTAGGTAGGCTCTGTAAGGAAGAGCAGAAGCTGGTTAGAGATGAAATTATGTTCTTCCAGACTCCTCTCTGTAACTTTGTAGCCTGGCCGATACGGGAAATACTCAAAGACTCAGGAAATGGGACTCCAGAAAGGTATCTGGAGCTTCAGGGCCTTCTCCAGGATGGATCCTCTCTCCCTCCCAGAAAAATCTCCCTTAATGACTTTCTGGAAAAGCCTAACTCCTGGCCTGGCCTAACCTGGGGAGTTAAGCCAGCTCTTAAACCATACATGGAGAAAGAGGCCAGATACGCTATTCATGAAATGGCTAGAGGTATCCCAGAGACTACGATCTTTACTCATCACGGATGGAGGCTCATAAATGGCTCCTGGCTCTACCTTCATGCTGGGGGAGCAATAGGCCCAGGCTCAGAGGCTGTAGAAATAGAACTTGATGAACGGCTTAAGCGGTACTCCCTCCCAAAAGCGACAGGGGACTTAAAGGAGGCTCTGAAGGCCAGCCTCTCTATTCTGGAGATAGGACCTAAGAAAATCATGTATCCTTCTCTGGCTTTAGTCTATCTGGCTCCCCTCTGCGAGGCTCTAAGACAAGCCGGAATTGAGCCCAGCCTCCTCTTCTATATCTGGGGACTAACGGGGACAAAGAAGAGTACTCTAATAGCTCTCCTGCTCTGTCACTTTGGGCTTTTTGATCCCAAAGGCCTCCCTGCTAGCTTCAGAGATACGGCTAACTCCATAGAAAAGTTAGCTTTTCTGGCTAAAGATACGGTTTTACCTGTAGATGATCTCTTCCCAGCCAGGGAGCCTAAGGAGCGGGCAAAGCAGGAGGGAGTACTGGAGAATCTTTCCAGAGGCCAGGGCGATAGAACAGCACGGGGAAGGATGAAAGCAGATACTTCTCTGAGGGAAGGCCTCCCTCCAAGAGGCCTGGCTATATGCTCAGGAGAGGTAATGCCATTATCAGGCTCCAGCCTGGCCAGGACCTTTGTCCATAAGCTCCAGAAGGGAGACATAGACCTAAAGAAGCTCACCCAGGCCCAGAGCCAACAGGATCTCCTCTCTCATGCTATGAGGGGATACCTGGAATGGCTAGCTCCTCAAATGGGAGATCTACCTGGCCAGCTCAAAGAGGCTTTTACTCATCTCAGAGGGAAGGCTACAGAGAAGGCTACAATAAAAACCAGGCATAGTAGATTAGATGAAGCAGTCTCTCATCTTCATTTAGGCCTAAACTCTTTCCTCAGCTTTGCCGTATCCCAGGGAGCCTTAACCCAGGAAGAAGGGAAGAAGATTCTCCAGGAGGCCTGGGAGATCTTCAACCAAATAGCTGATGAGCAGGCTCTCCAGGAACAGGCCGGGGAGCCTTCTAAAAAGATAGCAGAGGCCTCTATGGAGCTGGAGGCCCAGGGGAGAATCTACTGGGCTGATATGGAGGATACTCCAGGTTTTTTGGACCACGCGGTTAAGGTAGGCTGGAAGGATGAGGAGAGAGGTATCTATTATACAAATCTTGGGACTCTCTTCAAGGAAGTAAACCAGCATCTAAGAGGCCAGGGAGAGTATCTTTCCCTTTCTAAAGCCGATTTTATCAGCTACCTTAACCAGAGGGAGCTTTTAGTGGAGAAAGATAAAGCAACTAATCAAAGCAGAGATCAGAAAACTATCTGGATTAAAGATAATTCAGAGGATAAGAAGACAAGAAAGACATACGCAATACATGAGAAGTTCTTTAAAGTGGAGGGAGAGGATGGAGAGCAAACTTTCTAAGCTAAGGGAAGTAAGGGAAGAGTTAAGGGATAAGGGAAGAAGAAGAATCAATATCTATAGATCTTCTCTTCCCTTCCTTCCCTCTCTTCCCTCAATATTAACCTCGCGTGTAAGGAGAGATTTTTCTCTTCTATATGTAGAGAAAAACAATTTCTCTACCCTCCCCCCTATATGTTTTTTCAAGGGAAGTAAGGGAAGAGCAGCATTTAGGAGCCTTACAGATAGCGTTTTTCCCCTTCCCTTAAGCCTGGATTTCAAGGGAAGAGTAAGGGAAGAGCTAAGGGAAGAGGAGGGGAGGATATGAGCGGGGTAATTCTCTGGCTTCCAGGGAGGGATCTCCTTCCTATAGCTCCTCTCTCTGATCAATCAACCACTTCCTCCCAGGCCCAGCTCCAGGAGGTACTCCCCCAGGCTCAGGAGCAGAGGAGCTTACCGAAACATAACATAACAAATCTGGATATGGAAGTAGTGGAGATCTCCTCTCCCCAGGCCTGGAAGGAGGCCCTCCAGGAGATAACCCAGGCCGGGATCTGTGGCCTAGACCTGGAAACTACAGGTTTGGATCCTCTCTCCTGTAGGGCCAGGCTAGCCCAGCTCTCTCTCCCTTCAGGGCGGGTTTATGTGGCCGACCTCTGGGATCTGGCCAGGGGAGGATCTGCTCCTCTCCAGGATCTGGCCAGGCTTGCAGAAGATCCTAAAGTAAAGGTAGTAGGCCATAACCTGAAGTTCGACCTCTCCTTCATTCAGGCCTCCTGGGACCGAAGGCTGAAGATGGTAAACCTCTTTGATACCATGCTGGCCTCCCAGGTT
>ENA-UPTA01001890-UPTA01001890.1-activated-sludge-metagenome-genome-assembly--contig:-NODE-1890-length-22432-cov-9.139697_pt1 | contig 22432 bp, 23 predicted proteins | sample MGYA00238184_ERZ773361 | MGnify/ENA primary metagenome ERZ773361 (study PRJEB29100, sample SAMN05720205) | activated sludge metagenome | isolation source: anaerobic digester from wastewater... | reverse complement strand
AGCACCACGCGCGCGCCGGTCGCCGCCACCAGCGGCACGTAGCGGCAGAACTGCAGTGTGTCGCCGAAGCCCTGCTCGGCATGCAGCAGCAGCACGCGGCCGCGCGGATCGCTCTCGCCGAGCCAGGCCGGCTGGGTGAAGCCGCGCAGACGCGGACGCCAGAAGGGCAGCGACCAGCGCCACTCGTGCTTACGCCAGCCAGCCTCGAACTCGCCGAGCGTCAGGCGCACCAGCGCCTCGTTGAACTGCGGGTCGGGCAGGTCGGGGCGCAGCTGCTGCGCGTGCAGATAGTCGGCGAGTGCGTCGCGGTGCCGCCCCAGCGCCAGCAGCGTGTTGCCGCGCCCGTTCCAGGCATGCACGTAGCGCGCGTCGATTGCGATCGCCGCCGCGTAGCCGTCCAGCGCCTCGTCCAGGCGACCAAAGGCCTGCAGCATGTTGGCGCGCCCGTTCAGCGCGTGGATGTGGTCGGGCCGGATGCGCAGCGCGCGTTCGTAGCTGTCCAGCGCTTCGGCGCGCCGCCGCAGCAGGTCGAGGGCATTGCCGCGGTCGTTCAGCGCATCGGCATGCTCGGGCTTCAGGCGCAGCAGCCGGTCGAACGCGTCCACCGCCTGCTGCAGGCGCCCGGCACCCGCGTGCGCGGTCGCCTCGCGGTACAGCGCGTCGGCATCGACCACCCAGGGCGGCGGCGCCTCGGTGGCGGCGGCCGTTCCGAACGGGTGCGGCGCGGCCGGCTTCTGCGCGACCGCGGGGGCCCGCGGGGGGGCGGCGAGCGCACGCCGCGGTGGAGGGCTCTTGACCATGCGCGCGAGTGTAGACCGTCGGCCCGCCGCCGGCGGAGCCGGACCCCGCTGCGCGGCGCTCAGGGCCTGGGGTGGAGGTGACCGCGCACGGCGGCGGCGAGCCGGGCCATCGGCCGGTACTGCGGGAACAGGCGCGCGCGGTGTCCGGCGATCCGCGCTTCGTCCAGCCGCAGCGCGCGCATGCCGAGCCGCGTGACCAGCAGCGTCTCGCTCTCGGTCTCGAGGGTCTCCAGGCAATAGGCGAGCGCGGGCGCCACGACCTCGCGCAGCACGTCGTCGCGCAGCACGTCGTCGTGCGTGGCCGGCGTGTGGTCGCGCGGCCCGTCGAGGTGCAGGGTGAGCACGGGGGCGTCGTCGCGCGCCCGTGCGATCCGCGCACGCAGGGTGCGCAGGTGCTCCGTCTCGCCGGCGTCCGACGGCAGGTCGTGCGGTGCGGCGGCGGCGAGCGCGGCCTGCGCTTCCGCGACCAGGCCATCGTAGAGGTCGAGCGCGTGCAGCAGCAGGCCGGACGGCGAGAGGTCGGGCCCGGTCTGCGCGGCGGCCATGCCGGCCGCCAGGGCGGCCTGTTCCGCGGCGGCGGCCCGCCGCTGCTCGAGCTGCGTGCGGCGCGCACGGGCGCGTGCATGCAGCAGGCGGATCTGCGGGTCGGGCGTGCCGCTGGTGGCAAAGGCCCGGCGGTCGCGCAGCAGGGCGCGTGCGGCCGGGCTGTCCGTGCGCTGCTGCGTGCCGGCGAGGGGCCCGCGGCGCAGGGCGGGCGTGGCCCGTGCGCTGCGAAGGGTCGGGGACTTGTGATGCATCGTGGTCTCCCGCCGAGGCGCATCCTCGGTGCCTGCGGTCATCTTGCGCTTCGCGGCGAGCGCGCGCAACAGCGCGGCCATCTCGGGGCGGCGGGGCGTGCGTGCGCCGCGGGACCGGGGCGCCGCGCGCCGACGCATCAGCATGATGCGGCGCGCGTCAGGCCGGCCGCCTCGGCGGTGCTGCGCGCGCGGCGTTCCGCCTCGTCGCTGCGCAGCGTCCCCACGACCTCGCCCAGCACGCGTTCGGCCCAGCCGTTGTCCACCTGGCAGGTGCCCGCCGCGGCATGGCCGCCGCCGCCGTAGCGCAGGCAGAGCTCGCCGACGTTGGTCGCGCACGAGCGGTCGATGATCGACTTGCCGATCGCCAGCACCGTGTTCTGCTGCTTCAGGCCCCACAGCACGTGCACCGACACGTTGCAGCGCGGCTGCAGCGCATAGATCATGAACCGGTTGGTCGCGTAGATGACCGGTTCGTTGCGCAGGTCCAGCACGGCGACGTTGCCGTGCACGGTCGTGCAGCGCACGATCTGCTCCACCGCGTTGTGCTCGTGCGCGCGATACAGGTCCGCGCGCTCCTTCACGTCGGGCAGCTCCAGCAGCGCGTCGATGTCGTGCGTGCGGCACGCATCGATCAGCTCCATCATCAGCTGGTAGTTGGAGATGCGGAAGGTGCGGAAGCGCCCGAGCCCCGTGCGCGCGTCCATCAGGTAGTTCAGCAGCGTCCATCCCTCGGGCTGCAGGATGTCCATCCGGTTGTACTGCGCCGAGTCGGCCTGGTCGACGGCGGCCATCATCGCCTCCGACACGTTCGGGAAGCGCGCCTTGCCGCCGAAGTACTCGTAGACCACCCGCGCGGCCGACGGCGCGTGTGCGTCGATCACGTGGTTGCGCTGATCGCCGGACGTGCGGATCGTCTCGGACAGGTGGTGGTCGAAGGCGAGATGGGCGCCGGCGACGTACGGCAGGTTGGTGGTGATGTCGCGGTCGGTGATCTCGATCTTGCCGTCCTGCATGTCCTTGGGATGGACGAACAGGATCTCGTCGACCATGTCCAGTTCCTTGAGCAGGACGGCGCATGCCAGTCCGTCGAAGTCGGAACGGGTCACCAGCCGGTATTTCTTGTGTGCCATGCGGTCTCCGGAGCGTTGAGGAGTGGTCCACCGGCGCGCTCCGTGCGAGCCGCGCCTACGCTCCGGCTATTGTTCCGGTCCGTGGCAGGGCATGCGCCGCCGGTCGTCCGGCTGGCCGCTCAGCACCGACGGCCGGTGGCCGCGCCACCGCGCATGTGGGTCATCCGCACCACCGGCGCCGATCACCGGGGGAAAAGCGACCGGTGCACGTGCGCGCCGGTGGCGGCCGGTGCGCCGGGCGCGGTGAGTGCGTCGAGTGCGTCGAGTGCGGCGGGCGCCACGGGCGCCACGGGCGCGGCGGGCGTCCCGCTCAGACGCCCCAGGTCACGTCACGCTCGGCGGCGTCGGCGGCCTTCATCATCTCGATCAACGGCCAGGCGCGCTGCGTCAGGCTGATGCGCGCGGCGGGGTCCGGACCCTCCTGCGTGTCGTCGGACGGCTGCGGCGCGGCCGAGGCGGCGGGCTGCGCGCGCTCGGCCGCGACCGCCGCTTCCAGCCGGCGGATCGCCTCGGGCAGCTGCGCCACGGTGACGATGCCCGCCGGACCGGGCGCCTTTCCGATGATCTCGAGCAGACGCTCGGCGACCGGCTGCAGCATCACCACCGACCCGGTGGCGCGCGACTTGAATTCGTAGATCATGAGGGGCTCCTGACGAGCCTGAGATTGTGCGCCTGCGCGTCCTGCGGCGGGCACCGGGCCGCTGATACCATCCCGCGATGCGATTGCCTGCCTGCCTTCTCGCCGCCTGTCTGGCGGCCGCGTGTTCACCCGAGTACAACTGGCGCGAGATCCGTCCCGATGGCGACGGATTCGCCGTGACGCTGCCGGCCAAGCCCGCGTCGATGACGCGCACCGTGCATCTGGATGCCTACGATCTGCCGATGACCATGCACGGCGCGCGCGTCGGCGACGTGGCGTTCACGGCGGCCGTGGCCAGGCTGCCCGTCGACGATGCCGGCGCGCGCGAACGGGTGCTGGCGGCCATGCAGGCCGGGATGCTGCAGAACATCGGCGCCTCCGATGCGCGCCGCGAGGCCGGTGCGCTCGAGCTGAAGGATCCGTCCGGCGCGCTGGTGGCGCGCGTGCCGGTGGTGCGGGTCGAGGCGCGCGGCAAGGCCCAGGGCGCGCCCGTCACCATGATGGCCGGGTTCGCGGCGCATGGCCCCCGCGCGTGGCAGTGGATGGTCATCGGGCCCGAGCCGGACCGCGATCACGCGAAGACGTTTCTCGATTCGTTCCGCCTCGTCGCGGCGGGGAGCTGACCCATGCACGCCTGGCACATCTTCGCCTGCTTCGCGAGCGCCTACTTCATGTCGTATGCGCTGCGCGCCGTCAACGCGGTGATCGCGCCCGACCTGATGCGCGAGTTCGCGCTGTCCAATGCGCAGCTCGGCTCGCTGTCCTCCGCCTACTTCTTCGCCTTCGCGCTGCTGCAGCTGCCGCTGGGCATCTGCCTGGACCGCTTCGGCTCGCGCCGCACGAACGCGCTGCTGCTGGTCGTCGCCGCGCTCGGCTGCGCGCTGTTCGCGCTGGCGCAGAACGTGGCCATGCTGTGGGTGGGGCGTGCGCTGATCGGCGCCGGTGTGTGCGGCGCGCTGATGTCGGCGCTCAAGGGTTACCGGTTCTGGTACCCGATCGGCCGCCAGCAGCAGCTGGCGGCCTGGATGCTGGTGGCGGGCACCTTCGGGGCGCTGGCGTCGACGATGCCGGTGCAGGCGGCCCTGCCCGCGATCGGCTGGCGCGGCGTGTTCCTGGTGGCGACGGGCCTGCTGCTGGCGTGCTCGGTCGCCCTGTGGACCCTGGTGCCGCGCGACGAGGAGCGCAGCCTCGCGCCGCCCGTGGCCGGGGCGTCGATCTGGGCCGGCTACGGCGAGGTGTTCAGCGACCGGTACTTCTGGCGCGTGGGCATGCCGGCGATCGTCGGTCAGGCGGGGTTCATCGCGATGCAGACCCTGTGGTCGGGCCCCTGGTTCATCCGCGTGCTGGGCATGACGGCCGAGGAGTCCGCGCGTTCGCTGTTCGTGTTCAACCTGGTGATGATGTTCGCCTACCTGGGGCTGGGCTGGGCGGCGCCCCGCATCGAGCGGCGCGGCTGGACGATGGTGCAGGTGCTCGCCGTGGGCGGCAGCCTCGTGATGCTGGTGCAGGCCGCGATCGCCTTCGCCGCCGGGCAGTGGGCCTGGCTGCTGTGGCTGCTGATGGCGGTGGTCGCCACCTGCTACATGCTGATCCAGACCCACGTCGGCCTGTCGTTTCCGGCGGCGCTCACCGGGCGCGCCTACTCGGCGTTCAACCTCTTGGTGTTCGGCAGCGTGTTCCTGTGCCAGTGGCTGTTCGGCGTGGTGGTCGACGCGTTCCGGGCGGCGGGCGACGCGCCCGACGCGGCCTTCCGGCACACGATGCTGGCCTGGGTGGTGCTGCAGATGCTTCCGCTGGCGGTGCTGCTGGTGTGGCGGGTGCCGCGCCGGCCGCAGGAGCCCGTGCACGCGGGCTCCTGACCGGCGGCGCGTCGGTCGTGCCGGCCCGCGGGCTGCGCCGTCGCGGCGCGTCAGGTGCCCGCCGGCCCCTGCGTGCGGCTGAAGGCGCGGATGCCCAGCGTGACGCCGGCCACCAGCAGCGCGATCCCGACCAGCGTGCCCGGCGGTGGCATCGCGCCGCGCCACAGGAACGCATAGAGCAGGGCCGACAGCGTCTCGAACACGATCAGCTGACCCGCCAGCGACGTCGGCAGCAGCTGACTCGCGCGGTTCCAGCACAGGGTGCCCAGCCACGAGGCGCTCAGGCCGATCAGCAGCATCAGCCCGACGAACAGGCCGGGCGTGGGGCCCAGCACGCCGTCGAACGTCTCGGGCAGCCCGATTGCCGCCAGCGGAATGCCGGCGACGATCGCCAGCGGCAGCGTCGCCAGCCCCTGGGCCGTGGCCCAGGTGGACGAGCGCAGCCCCGGGTGCCGCTGCAGCCAGCGGGCATTGCGGATCGGATACCAGGTCCAGCAGACCAGTGCGCCGAACGCCAGCGCGGCACCGGTCAGCAGCTGCGTGGCATCGCGGCCCGTCTCCGCGAGGAGCGTGAGTTCGTCGCGGTTGACGAGTGCGATGCCCGCGGCGATCACGATCAGCGACGACAGCAGACGGCGCCAGGGCAGCGCGCGGTCACTCAGGTTGGAGACCACCGCGATCACCAGCGGCAGCGTGCCGATGATCATCGTCGGCAGCGGCGCCCCTGCGACCTGGATCGCCGCGGCCAGCAGCCCGTAGTACAGCAGGTTGCCGACGAGCGACAGGCGCAGCGCCTCGCGCCAGTCGGCCCGGCGCAGGCGGGCGATGCCGGCGCGATCGGTCAGCGCCAGCGGCAGCGCGATGAGCCCGAACGCCAGGTAGCGCGCCACCGACAGCATCGCCGCTGGGTAGGGCTGCAGCATCACCGGCGCAACGAACACCAGTCCCCACATCAGCCCGGCGGCGAGCGCGAAGCCGACGCCGGCGACGAGTGCCGGTCCCCCGGGGCGGCCCGGCGCGTGCGGCGGGTGGTTCAGCGGGTGAAGCCGATCACCGCGTCGGGCTGGGCGATCGGCTGATCCACGTAGAGGCCGTTGGCCAGGTTGTGCGGGTGCCGGGCGGCCTCCTCGAAGTCGAGCACCGGCGCCATGCAGCAGTCGCAGGTGGCGGCGAGCGCCGCCCACTCGTCGCGCGTCTTCTCGGCGATGCGCGCGTCGAAGCGCGCGATCGTCGCCGCCCAGGTGGTCTCGTCGAACTGGCGGCGCGGGTCGATCTCGCCGGCCAGGCCGAGCACGTCGAGCAGCTGCGCATAGAACTTCGCTTCGATGGCCCCGATCGCGACGAAGCGCGCGTCCCGCGTGCGGTACACGCGGTAGAACGGCGCCCCGCCGTCGAGCAGGTTCGCTTCGCGTTTCAGGTTCCACACGCCGTTGGCGAGCATCCCGTAGAACATCGGCGTGAGCCCCACGGTGCCGGCGAGGATGCTGGTCTCGGCCACGCCGCCGCGACCACTGATCGAGCGCTGCACCAGCTTCGAGAGCACGCCCACCAGCAGGTGCATCGCGCCGCCGCCGAAGTCGGCGACCACGTTCAGCGGCGGCACCGGACGCTCGCCCGGGCCGATCGCGTGCAGCACGCCGGCCAGCGCGAGGTAGTTGATGTCGTGACCGGCGCGCGCCGCGAGTTCGCCGCGGCTGCCCCAGCCCGAGAGGCGGCCGATCACGAGGCGCGGATAGCGCTGCATCAGCGCATCCGGCGCCAGGCCCAGACGCTCGAGGACGCCCGGCCGGAAGCCTTCGAGCAGCAGGTCGGCGCCCGCCAGCAGCGCATGCACCTGGGCCATGCCGGCGTCGGTCTTCATGTCGGCCAGCAGCACGGCCTTGCCGTCGTTGAGCGGGTCGAAGCGCGCCTTGCCCGGCACGCCCAGGCCCGGATCGACCGGCGGCGACACCCGCGTGACGGTCGCCCCGAGGTTGCGCAGCAGCATGCCCGCGAACGGCACCGGGCCGATGGCGTGCAGTTCGACGACGTTGAGGCCCGCGAGCGGGCGGTCGGAGGCAGGGGAGGCGAGCGTGTTCATGACGGCCGTACCGGTCCGGATGACGGGGTCACGAGTGTAGCGCGGCCCTCGTGCCGGCCGCGCCGCCCTGCTGCGCGGTCAGCATCTCGAAGTAGGCCGACGGCGAGCTCTCGTAGAGCAGGTGGCGCGAGCGGATCCAATCGACGACGGTGGCCTCGCGCAAGGGCTTTGCCACGAAATAGCCCTGGATCTCGGAGCAGCCCAGCGCGGCGAGCGCGCGCATCTCGGCGACCGACTCGACGCCTTCGGCGACCACGCACAGGCCGAGCTGCCGGCCCAGGTCGATCGTCGCGCGCACGATGCTCTCGCTGCCGCGGTTGTGCGTCATGCCGGACACGAACGAGCGGTCGATCTTCATCTCGTGCACCGGCAGCTGCTGCAGCTGCTTGAGCGTGGCATACCCGGTGCCGAAGTCGTCGACCGACAGCCGCACGCCCAGCGCAGCGATGTCGTGCAGGGCCTTCAGCGCGGCAGGCGTCTCGGTCACCAGCCCGCTCTCGGTGATCTCCAGGCACAGACGGCGCGGCTCGAGCCGCGCCCGGCGCAGCAGGCTCGCGATCTCGTCGCAGAAACCGGCGCCCTCGATGTCCTGCGCCGAGATGTTGGCCGACACGCGCACGTCGAGCCCCGCCTGCGCGAGCTCGGCCGCGAAGCGCACGGATTGCGCGGTCACCCACCGTGTGAGCTCGCGGATGAAGCCGGTCTGCTCGGCGAACGGGATGAACTCGCCCGGCGGCACGCGGCCGCGGGTGCGGTGGTTCCAGCGCACCAGGCTCTCGACGCCGACGATCAGCCCGCTGCGCAGGTCGAGCTTGGGCTGGTAGTCGAGCTCGAACTCGCCGGCCTCCAGGGCCTTGCGCAGCTCGCCGTGCATCGACAGGTAGCTGCGGCGCACCTGCTCGTCGCTGCCGTCGAACACCACGAGGCCGCGCTGCTGACGTTTGGCACGGTACATCGCGACGTCGGCGTGCCGCATCAGCGTGGCCTCGTCGCCGCCGTGCCGGGGATAGATCGCGATCCCGATGCTGGCGCCGATGTCGATCACGTGCGTGTCGTGGCGCAGCGGTTCGTTCATCGCCTGAAGCACGCGCGTGCCCACCTCCTGCGCCGCCTGTTCGCCGCCGCTGAGCAGCAGCACGAACTCGTCGCCGCCGAGCCGCGCCACGGTGTCCGAATCGCGCGCGCTCGCCGTCAGCCGTCGGGCCACCTCCTTCAGCACCCGGTCTCCGATGTCGTGGCCCAGCGTGTCGTTGATGAACTTGAAGCGGTCGAGGTCGACCACCATCACGGCGACCTCGGCCTTGCTGCGCTCCGAAGCACGCACCGCCTGCCGCAGCCGGTCGGCCAGCAGCACCCGGTTCGGCAGACCCGTGAGCGGGTCGGTGAGTGCCTGCTGCCGGTTGAAGTCCTCGCGCTTTGCCGCGGCGGCGGCCATGCGGTTCACCCGGTAGGCGAGCCGTCCGACGTCGCCACCGCCTTCACAGGCGACCCGCTCGTAGGCATGGCCTTCCTCCAGTCGTCGCACGGCCCGGGTGATCGTCGCCAGCCTGCGCTGCAGCGACGCCGCCAGCGCCCACACGCCGGCCGCGCCCGCCCCCAGGCTCGCGCACACCGGAAGGATCCATGCGGCCCAGGTGCTCGCGATTGCCTGCCATTGCCACAGCAAGGCCAGCGCCGCCAGGCTGCACGCCAGCAGGACGGTCGGCAGCAGGGTGGAAAGCGGCGGCATCCAGCGGCCGGGTTCGCGCTCGGACGCGGGGGCGGTGTCCTGCGTGAACGTCGCGTCCGGCCGCCGGGCGGAGATCCCGTCGGGCTTCGGGTCCGCGTTCGGGTCCGCGTTCGGGTCTGCCTTCCGGTCCGCGTTCCGGTCGGGCTTCCGACCGGCGGGCGCGCGTGCCGACACCGACGCGTCGGCGTCGCGCCGGGGGCGGAGCAGGGGGCGGAGCGGGTTCACGTTCGGTTATTCGGCCGTCCGCATGACGACCTGACCGCGGTGCGACCGGTGGCGTCCGTGCAGCGCCGGCCGGCCTGCGGCGGGTGACGCGGGCGCATCGGACCTGGGCGTGCCGCGGCGGGCCGGTGACGGTCAGGGCGCGTCGGACGGCCGGCGCGACGCGCGCCGCAGGACCGCCGCCACGACCCAGCCGGCGGCCAGGACCGCCGGCAGGACGCGCCAATGCGGCGATGGTTGGGGGACGGGCACCCGCACGCCCGTCACTTCGACCGAGGGCGTCAGCCCCAGGCGCCCCGCCGGCGAGGCGGCACGCACCGCGTCGATGCGTACCCGCCCGTCGTCGACGGACAGGGCGAGCCCTGCCGCCGCGAGCCGTCGGCGCCCGACCGCGGCGGCGTCCTCCCCCTCGGACTGCGGTGCGAACGCCAGGGGCAGCCGCGCCACCCGCGTGATCCCGGCGTGATCGCCGACCGTGTCGCGCACCTGCAGCTGCAGTGGCAGGTCGGGCGGCAGGCGGCCTGCCGCGGCGAGGACGTCGGCGGCGACGACGGCCCGGTCCGGCGGAAACAGCCGGTCCCAGCACGCCGAGGTGCACAGCAGCGGCAGCGCAGCGACGGCCAGCAGCAGCCATTCCCAGGGCCGGATGCGCGCACGGGCGCGTGGAGCATCGGGCGGCGCGCGCATGGTGTCAGGGTGCGGGGCGGGCGGCGTCGCCGATCATGCGGGGACCGGATCGCGGGGATTGTGCACCAGCGTCTGGCGATACTGGATCGCCTCGGCGAGGTGCGCGGTGCCGATGGGCTCGATTCCGGCCAGGTCGGCGATGGTGCGCGCGACGCGCAGCACGCGGTGGTACGCACGTCCCGACCAGCCCAACCGGCGCGCCGCCTCGTGCAGCAGGCGCAGCGCATCGGGTTCGGTGCGGCAGTGACGCTCGACGCCCCGGCTGTCGAGCAGCGCGTTCGCGCAGCCCTGCCGCGACATCTGGCGCTGCGTGGCCTGCGCCACCCGTGCCCGGACCGTGGCGCTGCACTCGGTGAGGTCGCGGCCGGCCAGCTCGTGCAGGGGGACCGGTTCGACCTGCACGCGCAGGTCGATGCGGTCGAGGAGAGGACCCGACACCGACTGCTGGTAGCGCAGGATCTGGGGCGCGCTGCAGCGGCAGCGGCCAGTGCTCGCACCGGCGTGGCCGCAGGGGCAGGGGTTCATCGCGGCGACCAGTTGCACGCGTGCCGGGAAGGTGGCCTGCCGCGCCGCGCGCGAGATGGTGATCTCCCCGGATTCGAGCGGTTCGCGCAACGCGTCGAGCGTATGGCGCGGGAACTCCGGCAGTTCGTCCAGGAACAGCACGCCCTGGTGGGCGAGCGAGACCTCGCCCGGGCGCGGCCCGCTGCCGCCGCCCACCAGGGCCACCGCCGACGCCGTATGGTGCGGACTGCGGAACGGCCGTGCCCCCCAGTGCGCGGGATCGAAGCGCCCGGCGATCGACCGGATGGCCGCACACTGCAGCGCCTGCTCGGTGTCGAGTGGCGGCAGCAGCCCGGGCAGGCGCACCGCAAGCATGCTCTTGCCCGCGCCGGGCGGCCCGGTCATCAGCAGCGAGTGCCGGCCGGCGGCGGCGATCGTGAGGGCGCGTTTGGCCACTGCGTGACCGCGCACGTCGGCGAGGTCGGGCAGGGACGCGGGGTCGGGGTCCGGCAGATGGTGTTCGACCCGTTCCAGCGGTTGCGTGCCGCGCAGGTGCGCGCAGACCGCAACGAGGTCGGTGGCGGCCAGCGCAGCCCGGCCCGGCGCCAGTGCGGCCTCGTCGCGGCAGCCGGACGGGACCACCAGCCGCCGATCGCCGGCCCCCGCGCCGTCGCCGCGGCCTCCGTTGCCCCGGCCGCCGCACAGTGCCAGGAGCATGGCCAGAACGCCCCGGATCGGCCGGAGTTCGCCCGTAAGTGAGAGCTCACCTACGAACTCCAGCGCATCCAGATCCTCGACCGGGATCTGGCCGCTCGCGGCCAGGATGCCGACTGCGATCGGCAGGTCGAACCGGCCGGAATCCTTCGGGAGATCGGCGGGGGCGAGGTTGACGGTGAGCCGTCGGTTGGGGAACTCGAACCCGCAGTTCAGCAGGGCCGCGCGGACGCGGTCGGCGCTTTCGCGCACGGCGGCCTGCGGCAGGCCCACGATGTGGAACGCCGGCAGGCCGTTGCCGACGTGGACTTCGACGCGGACTTCGGGCGCCTGCAGACCCGTCAGGGCGCGCGTGCGGACGATGGCAAGTGGCATGGACGGACCGGGGACGGCAGCGAGGAAGCGCCCAGTCTAGGCTGCCGACACCGGCCCTGGCCCACCCCGCGCATCAACCTGCGGGTCGGCCGGAGGGCCGAGGCGCGTCCGACGCCGACAGCCACCGGATCACCTCGTCGTCCTCGACCTGGTCGAAGTGCGCATAAAAGCGTCCGACCGCATCGAAGAACGCCGGCGCATACAGGCAGATGACCTCGTCGGCGAAGGCCGACACCGCCTCCAGGCTTTCGGGCGCGCCGACCGGCACCGCGCAGATCAGCCGCTGCGGGTTGCGGGCGCGCACGGAATGCAGGGCCGCGATCATCGTCGCGCCGGTCGCGAGGCCGTCGTCGACCACGATCACCACGCGCCCGGCGGGATCGATCGGCGGCCGATGCGGCGTGTAGGCGGCCCGGCGCGCGCGCAGCGTGCGCGTCTGCTCGGCGGCCTCGCGTGCGATCCAGGCGTCGTCGGCGCCGGCGCTGCGGGCGTGCGGCGCAACGTAGGTCCAGCCGGTCTCGTCGATCGCACCGACGGCGAACTCGGGCGAGAACGGCGCGCGCAGCTTGCGCACCAGCACCACGTCGAAGTCGCCCTGCAGGCGTTCGGCGATCAGGCGGCCCATCGGCACCGCGCCGCGCGGAATCGCCAGCACCAGCGGGTGCCGGTCGCGCCAGGGCGCCAGCGCCGTGGCGAGCCGCTCTGCGGCATCGGTGCGGTCGCGAAAGCGCATGTCGGTCTCCTGCGGTGCTGCCGGTCAGGCGCGCGTCGGACGGAACAGCTCGATGGCGAACGTGTCTTCGTACGGGGGCACGTGGCACTCGACCACGTCGCCGGGCGCGACGTTCAGGTGCAGACCGACGATGTCGGCGCGCACCGGCAGCACGCCCACGTCGCGATCGACCAGCACGGCGACGACGATCCGCGCCGGCTGGTGACGGTTCAGCCATTCGACGGCGCGCAGCAGCGAATGGCCGCGGTACAGCACGTCGTCGACCAGCAGGATCGTGCGGCCGGAGAGGTCCAGCGCAGCGTGGGCCGGGTCCTCGGTGAGCAGGGTGTCCGGGTGCAGCAGCCGGAGGTCGTCGGCGTAGCGCTGGATCTTGAGCTGCAGGCGCTCCATCGGCGGGAACGCCCAGTGGTCGACCAGCCGCTGGTGCAGCCATTCCGACAGCGGCGCGCCGCGCCTCAGGATGCCGACCAGCACCGGCGCAGGACCGTCGGCGAGCAGCGCGGCGGCCTGCCGCGCCATCGCGTCGAGCACGCGCTCGAGGTCGGCCGTGTCGTAAAGCGGGAAATGGTCGCCGGCGTTGTCGGGCATGGGGTCGTCCGGGATGAGCGGCGCGGGTCGGCTCCGATCATACTGCGGATCCCCGACCCGATCGCCCCCCGCTTGCGCCATGAACGAACGACTCACGCCGCGTCTCGCGGTGCTGCTCACGATGCCGCCGCTGCTCTGGGCCGGCAATGCCGTGGTCGGCCGCATGGCGGCGGGGCAGGTGCCGCCGCTGACGCTCAACGCGCTGCGCTGGGGGCTCGTGCTGCTGCTGCTGTTGCCGCTCGGCTGGCGCGCGATCGCGACGCCGCAGGCGCGCGCGCAGGTCCTGCAGCGCTGGCGTCCGCTGTCGGCACTGGGCCTGCTGGGCGTGGGCTGCTACAACGCGCTGCAGTACATGGCGCTGACCACGTCGAGCGCGCTCAACGTCACGCTGATCGCCTGCAGTCTGCCGATGTGGATGATGGCGATCGGCGCACTCGTGTTTCGCGAGCGTCCGACGGGGCGGGCGGTGGTCGGCGCGCTGCTCTCGCTGGCCGGGGTGCTGGTCGTGCTCACGCACGGCGACGTCGGCGCGCTGGCGACCCTGCGGCTGGTGCCGGGCGACCTGCTGATGCTGATCGCGATCGCCGCGTGGGCGACGTACAGCTGGCTGCTGGCGCGCCCGCATCCGCTGCTGAAGGGGGCGGCGCGTCCGGACTGGAACTGGGCCGACTTTCTGCTGGTGCAGACCCTCTTCGGCATGGTCTGGGCGGGGGCGGCGGCCGGCGTCGAGGCGGTGGTGTCGCCCGCCGTGATCCACTGGACGCCGGCGGTGGTCGCCACCGTGCTGTACATCGCCATCGGTCCCTCGCTCGTCGCGTACCGGTGCTGGGGACTCGGCGTCGGCGCCGTCGGCCCGACGGTGGCCGCGCTGTTCGGCAACCTCACGCCACTGTTCGCCGCGGTGATGGCCTCGACGCTCCTGGGCGAGGTGCCGGGTGTGCATCATGTCGTGGCCTTCGGGCTGATCCTCACCGGCATCTGGATCTCGACCGGTCGCGCCGCCGAACGCTGAGGGCGCGTCCGGTCGCCGCCGGCCCATCCGTGCCGCGTACACATCCCTGCCGCGTGCGCATCCTGGCCGCGTGCGCATCCTGGCCGCGTCCACGTCCGGACCGCGTCCACGTCCGGACCGGGTGCGCAGACCTTCAGTGACGCGACCAGCGGGCCGCGGTCGTCTCCACCCAGGGGGCCAGGTCGTCGAGCACGCGGGTCAGACCGCGGTCGAAGGCGGCCACGGCGGCGGCGGCATCGTCCGATCCGACCGCCTCGTGGGCGGCGAAGCCCTGCCGGCCGAGCAGCGTGCGCCGGTGCCAGTCGATCAGTTCGGCGGTCAGCTCGAGACGGGCCCGGCCCGAGGCGGGGTCCAACGTGTGCACCACGCGCTCGACGGTGATCCGCAGCAGCAAGGCGCCGCGGATGCCGGCATCGGTCTGCGCGACCGTGTCGAAGCGGGCGCGCGCCGACAGCCGCCGCATCGCCAGCTGGGCGATGCGGCGCGCCGGAGGCGCGCTCCACGCGGCGAACTGGTAGACCGCATGCGCACCGGGCGCACGGCTGTAGACCAGGGCCGTGCCCTCGTACAGCGGGCTGGCGGCGACGCCCTCCACGAGCAGGGCGGCGTCGATGCGCGCAGCGGACGGGTCGGCCGCTGTCGACGGACCGGCTGCCATCGACGGGCCGGCTGCCATCGACGGGCCGGCTGCCATCGACGGGCCGGCCGCCGACGGGGCGGCGGCGGTCCCGCCGCGGTCGGTCAGCTGGTACCACACGCGCGCCGGCGCGTCCCCGCCGCCGATGGACACGCAGCCGCCGAGCAGCAGGCCCGGCGCGGCCGCGCCCAGCAGCGCCGTGCGCAGGCACCTGCGCCGGTTCATCGCCGCCGCTCCCCGGGGCCCAGCTGCGCTTCGCCGGGGCCCAGCAGCGCGGCCCGCGGGTCGGCGAGCCGATCGAGCGTCGCCGACAGCAGTTCCGCCGTGCGCCGCACCTCCTGAGCGGTCGCGCGCAGCTCGAGCATGCCGCCGTCGAGCGCGTCGTCGGTGCGGCGTCCGAGCTGCGCGGCCTGCGACTCGAGCGCGCGGGCGGCCCGTGCGAACTCGCGCAGCGTCGCCTGTCCGTCGCCCAGCGCGGCACGCCCCTCCTGCAACGCGCCCCGGGCTTCGGTCATCGTCTCGGTGGACGCGCGCAGCAGGGCATCGGCCCGCTGCGCCAGCGGCTCCACCTGGCCGGCCGCCCGCTCGACCGACACGGCGATCCGGTCGCCCGTCGTCCTGAGGGCGGCGGCCGACTCCTGGACGCCGCGCACTGCGGCGTCGACCGCGCCGAGCCGCTGGTTCAGGCCGATGGTGAGGTCGCGCACGCCGGCGAGCATCTCGCTGAACGCCTTCTGATTGGCGGGGGTCAGCAGGCTGTTGACGTTGCTCAGTGCGCGCTCGCCGGCCAGTGCCAGGCGGTTCGCCGACTCGGCGATCTGCTCGAAGTCGGAGCTGCCTTCGGGGATCACGGGGTAGCGGTCCCCCTCGGCCACTTCCATGAGCTCGGGGCCGGGCGTGCCGGGCGTGACGAGGTCGATGCGCGCGATGCCGGTGACGAAGTTGCGGGCCACCACGGCCACCGTGTTCTGGCGCACGGGGGTCTTGCGTGCGACGCGCACGATCACTTCGACGCGGTTGATGTTGCCGGCGTCGATCGTGTAGCGCTCGACGCGGCCCACCTTCACGCCGCGCATGTTCACGTCGCCGCCGACCTGAAGCCCTTCGAGCGACTGGTGCTCGAACCGGATCGCGTAGAAGCGGTAGTCCGACGCCGCCCCGGCGCTGGACAGCCACACGAAGCCGGCGGCCATGGCGAGCACCAGCGCGAGCACGATCGCGCCGATCAGCGTGTATCTGCTTTCGGGCTCCATCAGGCGGCGTCCTGTCGGTCGACGGGCACGGTGGCGCGGCCGGAGAAGTAGGCGCGCACCCAGGCGTCGTCGACGGTGATGATCTCCTCCAGTGTACCGTCGGCGATCACGCGGCCGCCGCCCAGCACGATCACGCGCTCGGCGATCGTGAGCAGGGTGTCGAGGTCGTGCGTGACCAGCAGCACCGTGATGCCCAGGTCGTGGCACAGGAAGCGCAGCAGCCGGTCGAACGCGCGCGCGGTGATCGGGTCGAGACCGGAGGTCGGCTCGTCCAGGAACAGCACCTCGGGCTCCAGCGCGAGCGCCCGCGCGATCGCCGCGCGCTTCTTCATGCCGCCCGACAGCTCGCTGGGCATCTTGCGGCCGGTGTCGGGCGCAAGCCCGGCCAGTGACAGGCGCAGGTCCACCAGCGCGTCGAGCAGCGCCGGCGGCACGTCGGCGTGCTCGCGCAGCGGCGTGGCGACGTTGGCCGCGACGTCCAGCGACGAGAACAGGGCGCCCTCCTGGAACATCATGCCGAAGCGTCGTCGCAGCGCCTGCAGCGCCTCCGGCCCGGCGCTCCAGACGTCGGTGCCGAGCAGCCGGATCGTGCCGGCCTGCGGTCGCTGCAGGCCGATGATCTCGCGCAGCAGGACGCTCTTGCCGCTGCCGCTGCCGCCGATCAGTGCGACCAGTTCGCCGCGCCGGATCCGGAACCCGAGGCCGTCGTGCACGGTCTGGCGGCCGAAGCGCGTGACGAGGGCATCGACGTCGATCACCACCTCGCGGGTGTCGTCCGGCGGCGCGCTCACAGGTCGAGCTCCTGGAAGAGCACGGCGAACAGCGCATCGAGCAGGATCACCACCACGATGCTCTGCACCACGGTGGAGGTCGTGTGGATCCCGATCGAGCGCGTGTCGCGGCTCACGGCCACGCCCATGCGGCAGCCGATGACGGCGATGAACAGGGCGAACACCGGCGCCTTGGCCAGCCCGATCACGTAGTGACGCGCCTCGAGCGCGGCGTGCAGCCGGTCGACGAAGGTGGCGGGCGTGATGTCGAGCATCAGGTTCGAGACCACCACCGCGCCGAGCAGCCCGGCCAGGTCGCCGACGAAGACCAGCAGCGGCAGCGACACGACCAGGGCGAGCACGCGCGGCACGACCAGCACCTGCTCGGGCGACAGGCCCAGCGTGCGGATCGCGTCGGTCTCCTCGGTCAGGCGCATCGTGCCGAGCTGCGCGGTGAACGCCGCGCCCGAGCGGCCGGCGACGATGGTGGCGACGATGATCGGCGAGAACTCGCGCACCATGCCGAGCGCGACGCCGTCGACCACGAAGATGTTGGCGCCGTACTGCTCGGCCTGCAGCCCCAGCAGGTACGCGATGATCGTGCCGATCAGGAAGGTCACCAGCACGATGACCGGGATCGCGTTCACGCACACCTGGCGGAACTGGGCCATCAGTTCGCGGCGCCTGAGCACGGAGGGGCGCACGACCGCGCGCGCGATCTCCGACAGGGTCAGGCCCAGGAACGCGACGTGCCCGACGGCGAGCCGGGCCAGCCCCTCCGACTGCATGCCCAGCTGGGCGAGCACGTTGGGGCGACGCGCCGGTGCGCGGGTGCCGGTCTGGGGCAGGCGCTCGCGCACCAGGTCGAGGATGCGCGCATGGCGCGGGTCGAACGCCTCGAGCGCGCAGTGCTCGGGGGCGGCGCCGGCCGCCTGCACCCCACGCCACAGCAGCAGCGCGCCGGCGGTGTCGATTCCGGCCAGCCCGCGGCCGTCGAGGCACACGGCGCCCCGCGTCAGCGCGTCGGGCGGCAGCGCGTCGAACGCTGCCTGCAGCGCGGCCAGACGGGCCAGCCGCCACTCACCGTGCAACGCGAGCACCAGCCGATCGCCGTCGCGATCGAGGTCGAAGGCGCGGGGCGTTTCGGTCACGGCGGCGCCGGGCGCTGCGGCCGTCGTCAGGTCGACATCGCGAGCCCGTCGCCGGCCGGGTCGGCCCCGCCGTCGAGACGGCCGTCGACCATCCGGATCGCGTGCACCAGCGGGAACATGTAGCTGAACGGATGACGCATCACCGGGTAGCCGCGCGCCTCGAGCGCCGCCTGCGTGGAACGCAGCACGCGGTTGGTGATCTCGATCGTGTCGGACGTCGCGCAGAAGCGCGGCGCGCCGACCGCCTCCTGTGCGGTCATGCCGAAGTCGACCGCGTTCAGGATCGCCTGCAGGTTGCCCATCGTGATGGTGGTGCCGCCCGGCGATCCGACCACGAAGAACGGCGCGTCGCCGCGGAACACGATCGTGGGCGACATCGCGGAGAACCGCGCCTTGCCGGGCGCCAGCGAGCCCGGGCGGCCCGGCCGCGGGTCGAACACCATCATGCAGTTGTTGTACATGAAGCCCAGGCCGTCGGTGACCACGCCCGAGCTCGAGCCCAGCGAATGCGTGAGGGACACGCACGCGCCGCGGTCGTCGGCCACGCAGATGTGCGTGGTGTTGCGGCTCTCCTTGGCGCCGTCGTTCAGACGCGGCACGTGGGTCTTCTCGCCGCGGCGGATGCGATCGGCCATGCGCGCGGCCCATTCCTTCGACATCAGCTCCTGCATCGGGATGTCGACGAAGCGCGGATCGCCCATCCGGGTGTCCTTCTCGAGCGTGGCGATCTTCATCGCCTCCGACACGATCGCGATGTAGTCGGGCGAGTTGTGTCCGAGCGCGGCCAGGTCGAAGTGCTCGAGGATGTTCAGCATCATCACGATCAGCAGCCCGCCGCCGGGCGGCGGGTTGGTCGCGACACGATGCCCGCGGTAGGTGGTCCACAGCGGCTCGGCCGACTCGGTCGTGCAGGTGGCCAGGTCCTCCAACGTGATCAGCCCGCCGTGAGCCTGCATGTCCTGCGCGATGCGCTGCGCGATCTCGCCATGGTAGAAGTCGTCGACGCCGTGTTCGGCGATGCGCCGGTACGTGCGTCCCATGTCGGGGTTGCGCAGCAGCTCGCCCACCTTGCGCACCGAGCCGTCGGGCTTCAGGTAGATCTTCGCGGTGGCCGGATGGTCGCGCAGCACGCGCACGCGCTCGATGCGGCCGTACATGGCCGGCTGCATCCAGAAGTCGTGCACGTGCGGGCGCACCGGAAAGCCGTCCTCGCACCAGCGGATGGCGGGCTGGATCAGCTCGGCCAGCGGGCGCGTGCCGAACCGGCGCAGCGCCTCGTCGAACGCCTTGATGGTCAGCGGCGTGGTCATCGACTGGTAGCCGATCTCGTTGACCTCGCCTTTCAGCACGAAGCCGAACCCGTCGTCGCATTCGCGCACGATCAGGTCCTCCCACATGTCGGCGCGCGTGGCCAGCGGCGCGCGCCCGTGGAAGTCGATGAACGTGTGCACGCCCTGCGCGGGCAGGTGGATGTGCATGGAGCCGAAGCCGGCGATGCCGCACATCTGCGGATCGACCGCCGTCTGCACCAGCGCGGCGCCGATCGCCGCGTCGATCACGTTGCCACCGCTGCGCAGGATGTCGAGCCCGGCCTCGGTGGCCTCGGGCTGCGCCGCGCTGACGAATCCGCGTGTGCCGCTCATGATGGTCAGACCTCCAGCCGGAAGGCGTCGCCGTCGCGCACGACGCGCCCGGCGGTGGCGCCCGCGAAGTGCGTGCCGATCACCAGCGTGGGCGTGCCGGCCAGTCGGCCGAACACTTCACGCCGGGTCTTCGTCGACTGCTTCTGGTCGTAGTCGACGGTGGCCGCCCATTCGGGCATCGCCATCTGGCACGGGTGGTGGCAGAAGTCGCCGGTGATCAGCGCCTCCTGGCCTTGCGACGAGATCGCGATGCTGACGTGGCCGGGGGTGTGGCCGACGGTGGGCACCAGCCGCACCTGGTCGCAGATGCGCGCGTCGGTGTCGATCAGGTCGACCAGCCCGGCGTCGAACACCGGCTTGACCGAATCGACGAACTCCACGGGCTGTTCGCCCTCCGTGCCGCCGGCGTTCCAGAACTCGAACTCGGTGCGCGCCATCAGGTAGCGCGCCTTCGGGAAGGTCGGCACCCACTTGCCGTCGACCCGCATGGTGTTCCAGCCGACGTGATCGACGTGCAGGTGCGTGCACAGCACGGTGTCGATCGACTCGCGCGCGAAGCCCGCCGCGGCCAGGTCCTGCAGGAAGGTGCCCTGCAGGTTGTTCCAGGTGGGCACGTTGCGGCCCTGCTTGTCGTTGCCCAGGCAGGTGTCGACGATGATGCGCCGCCCCGGCGCCTCGATCACCAGCGCATGGATGCTCATCTTGAGCTTGCCGTTGTCGTCCATGAAGTGCGGCTTCATCCAGTGCATGCCCAGCACCGCGTCGGGTGTGGCCTGCGGCAGGATGAAGCGGGTGCCGCCGGTGGCTTCCAGCTCGACAATCTTGGTGACGGTGACGTCACCGATGCGCCATTTCTGCATGTGTCTCCTCGCTTTCCCGTTCGTTCGTGTCTTGTCGTCCGCGATCGTGCGGCGCGCACCATGCGCGCCGACGGTCAGATCGTCGAGAACCCCAGCGCCCGCCGGAACCGGTTCTTGATCTCGACGCCGTCGCGGCTCGGCAGCACGCGCGGCGGGTCGTTGGCGGCGATGCGCACGTTGGCGAAGCCCAGGCCGTCGCGTCGCGCGATGCGCATGCGCAGGTGCTCGATCTGGTCGGCGCGCTCGACGGTCTCGGTCCAGGCGAAGCCGCAGGCCTTGGCCACGCCGATCAGGTCGACGCCCAGCGCCGTGTGGCTGCGTTGCATGCCGGTCTCGCCGTAGTGTCCGTTGTCGAGCACGACGATGCCGAGGTTGGCCGGCCGCTGCGCGCCGATCGTGGCCAGTGCCCCCAGGCCCATCAGCTGCTCGCCGTCGCCCGTGATCACCAGCACCGGCCGATCCGGCTGCGCCAGCGCCAGACCGAGGCCGATCATCGCGGCGCCGCCCATCGCGCCCCACAGATAGAAGTTCAGGTCGTGATCGCCGGCCGCGGCCACGTCGTAGGTCGACGAGCCCAGGCCGGTGACGACCAGCAGGTCCTTGCGGTCGGCGAGCAGTGCCCGCACCGTCTCGCGCCGGTCGAGCCCGGCCGGCCGTGCCATGTCAGCGGTGGTGTTCGACATTCAGCGCTCCCATTTCTTGCGGCCCAGCAGCCGCTGGGAAAACAGCACGGCGATGGCCTGGTCGGCACCGTAGGCGTCGTCGATCGCCGCCTGCACCTCGTCGGCGGCCACGGCGGCGTCGTCGACCCGGCGCACCTGCACGCCCATCAGTTCGAAAGCCCCGGGCGTGCCGCGTCCCATCGGCACCTGCCACGGGTTGAACTCGGCCCATTCGCCGCGCATCGTGACCAGCGTCACGAGCGGAAAGCGGCAGTTGCTCATCAGGCTGAGCATGTTCACGCAGTTGCCCACGCCGCTGCTCTGCATCAGCAGCACGCTGCGCTGGCCGCCCAGCCAGGCGCCGCAGACGGCGGCAACCCCCTCCTCTTCGGTGGACAGCGGGTACGCGCGCATGCCCGGTTCGGCGTGCGCGCGGGCGATCAGCCGACTGTGCCCGGCGTCGGGCACGTAGACGACCTGCTCGATGCGGTTGTGCTGCAGGGTCTCGAAGACCTGGTCGCGCCACTCGGGCGCCGGGGTGCCTGCGCTCATGGCCTGGCCCCGGTGCGTTCGGATCCGGAGTCGCCGCGGCGGGGCGCGGCCGCCTCTGCGGCAGGCGTCGCAGCCGCGGCAGCTTCGGCAGTGGCGGCGTCGGCGGCGGAGGCTTCGGCGGCGGCCAGCCGGGCTTCGAGTGCGGCGACCCGGTCCTTCAGGCCGCTCAGCGCCTGGGCATAGGCATCGAGTTCATCGCGCGTGACCAGATCCAGCTTCTGGAAGGCCTGGTTCACGACGGCTTTCACGTTGCGTTCGACGTCGGCCGCGGGGCCGGAACGCATCAGGTCGCCAAGGCGGTTCTGCAGATCCTGCAGGATGGCTTGGGCGGGGGTGCTCATGGGCGCCTCCGATGGAGCGGTTGGACATGACGCGAGGGCGTGCGTGCGCGTCGAGAATGTGTTCCTGACGCTCGTAGCGTAACGCATCGAGGTGCGCCGCCGCGGGACGATGGGCGCAAACCGAGATCCGGGCGAGCCGGCCCCGGGCAGGCCGTCTCGATCATGGCCGGGAGCGCACTTCGCTGATCCCCCCGTCCGGTGCGCGCACCACGTACCAGTCCGGCGTACCGGTCGCCGGGTTCGCATAGATGCGGCGCAGATGCCTGCGCGGCACGGCCAGGCGCCGGTCTTCGAGCAGGTCGTCGAACGACCGTGGGAATCGCTTTTCCTGTCCGGGCGTGCTTTCCCGGTACGAAATGATGGCGGCGCGAAACTGATCCTCCCGCCACCGGATCTCCTTCTGCCGCTCGCTTCTGGCGGTGGCCGACCACAGCTCCAGCACCGCAAGGCTGGAAAGCGCAAAAGCGGCCAGAACGAACAGTGACAGGAGATAAGTGAAACCGGCTTGTCGGCGCTTGTGCGGATGGACGGTCATCGGTGCACCCAGGCGGACGAACATTATGCGCGGGTCGGCTGAAGTCGAGTTCCACCAGCGTTGATCGTGGCGGTCGACAGGGGGCGTTTACGCCTGAATCATGAGGGAAGGTCTGCATAACCCGCCCGTCGCGGCGTAGTGATGCGATGATGCGGTCA
>ENA-UPTA01001888-UPTA01001888.1-activated-sludge-metagenome-genome-assembly--contig:-NODE-1888-length-22441-cov-6.465291_pt1 | contig 22441 bp, 11 predicted proteins | sample MGYA00238184_ERZ773361 | MGnify/ENA primary metagenome ERZ773361 (study PRJEB29100, sample SAMN05720205) | activated sludge metagenome | isolation source: anaerobic digester from wastewater... | reverse complement strand
CCTCCCCCGATCCTCGCTCTGACCTGAGGGCCGGGCGCGAAAGCGCCCGGCCCTTCTCTCGATGGTGCGCCGGGCATGGCGCGCGGAGCCGCGACCGGCGCTGTCAACCGGGAGGCGAAGGCCGACCCGGAGATGGCTCGGAGGTGACCGTCCTCTGGATATCGAGATGATCCGAACCCCGAGCCGGACGGCGCCGGACGCGTCGCGAGGCGCCGCAGGAAGGAGGCCGCAGGCGGGGCTCCGCCCCGAAGAGAACAACACGTCTGAGGGGCGGCGATCGCTCATGCGGAGCCCCTTCACGACCGCGAGTTGAGCCGGCTTCCGCGCCTCCCTATACTGCCGCAGTGACGGTCCGCTCCCGGCCCCACGATCCTCAGGGTGGCCGCGGCCGCGCAATCCCCCAAGTGAGCTCACCTCGGTCCCGGGTGGTCCTCTGCGGCTACTACGGCTTCGGGAACGCCGGCGATGAGCTGATCCTCGACGCGATGCTCCGTGAGCTGCGGGCCTTGCGGCCGAACCTCGCCGTGACCGTGATCTCCGGCGATCCCGCGTCGACCCGGGCGTGCCACGGCGTCGACGCGGTCCACTGGCAGGACGTCCCGGCGATCGGGGCGCGGGTCCGCCACGCGGACCTCGTTGTCGTCGGAGGAGGGGGTCTCTTCCAGGAGTACTCGGGCATCGACCCCGACAGCCTCTTCACCGACCGGCACTACGCCATCACGTTCTACGCCGAGTCCGCGATCCTGGGCGCGCTCTGCGGCCGGCCCGTCATGCTCTACGCGGTCGGGGTCGGGCCGCTCTTCTCCGAGCACGGGCGGCGCGTGGTGCGCGCCGCGTGCGACGCGGCGCAGGTCATCACGCTGCGGGACGAGGAGTCCGCGCGCGTGGTCGCCTCGCTCGGAGTCGATCCGGAGCGCCTGCGCGTGACCGCGGACCCCGTCTTCGCGCTGCCGGCCGGCGGCGACGCGCGGAGGCCGGCAGATGCCGCCCGAGCGATCCCGCCCGGGGAGGGGCCGCTCGTGGGCGTGGCGCTGCGCCACTGGGACGTGGGGGTGGCTCCGTACTTCTGGGAGAGGGAGGTCGCGGCAGGACTGGACGCGTTCCTGGAGAGCCACGAGGCCCGCCTGCTCTTCGTGCCGTTCCAGCATCTCGCCCGCGCGAACGAGAACGACGTCGCGGTCGCGGAACGGGTGCGCTCCCGGCTTCGGAAGCCCGAGCGCGCGTCCGTGTTTCCGGGCGGCGGAGATCCGAGCGCCCTCGGAGCCGTCCTCGGGTGCTGCGACCTCGTCCTCGGAATGCGCCTCCACGCGATGATCCTCGCCGCGACGGCCGGCGTCCCTGCCGTCGCTCTCTCGTACGACCCGAAGGTCGAGCTGGCGATGCGGCAGCTGGGCGCGGAACGGTTCGTCGTTCCGCTCGCGGACGTCGAGGCCCGTACGGTCGCAACACTCATGGAGGAGGCCCTGGCCGAGGGCGCCTCCCGCCGCGGGGACCTCGGCGAACGCGTCGGTCGGCTGGCGGAGCAGGCGCGGAGCAACGCCGTCGCGGCGATCGACCTGCTCGATCGAGGAGCCCGGGAGCGGACGCTGAGCCCGGCCCTCGCCGAGGTGATCGCCCGGTCGGTGACGTCGCGATTCGAGGTCGAGGCGACGCTGCGGGGCGAAGCGGCGGCCCTTCGCGAAGCGGCGGGACAGGCCGAGGCCGCCCGGGCGGAGTCAGGCAGCGCGCGCGCAGCGGCGGAAGCGGCGGCCGAGTCGCGAGCGGGAGAGCTACGCCGGAAGGGCGAAGAGCTCGCGGCCTGCGAAGCCGAGCTGGCGCAGGCAAGGAGCGTGATCGGACGCCGGGAGACGGAGCTGAAAGAGGTCCACACCCGCCTGATGTCGCTCGACACGGAGCTGCGACGGAGTCGGACTGATCTCGCGGCGAGGTCTGCGGAGCTGGAGGAGGTCCGCGGCGACCTCTCGACGGAGTCGGCGGAGCTGGAGCCGGCGCTGGACGAGCTTTCGCGTCAGGACGAGGCGCTCGAGGGTTCCCGGACGGAGGTCAGGGGGCTTCGCGACCGCGTGGCCGGCCTCGAGGGAGACCTGGCCCGCATCCACCGGTCACGGCTGTGGAAGCTGGCCACGCGCTACTGGCGGTTCCTCGAGGCGATCGGCCGCCTGCCGGGGCCGAGGAGCTAGCCGGGAGCCCGGGCCGCACCCGGCCAGCCTGCTAGAGTCGATGCTCGTCATTCGGCGCCGCGAGAGCGGGAATCGAGGGGGATCGACCATCAGGCACACTGCTTTCGTCGCAGACGGGCCGCGGCGGGCCACGGAGAGCGCCCAGCCGCGGCGAGGAGGGCTCCCCGGATGAGCGGACCCGGAGCGGATCCGCGCGCCGGCGTCCTGGTCGTCATCGGCACTCGTCCGGAGGCGATCAAGCTCGCGCCCGTGGTCGAGGCGCTGCAAGGCTCGGAGACGCTCCGCCCGGTGATCCTCGCCACGTCTCAGCACCGGGAGATGCTGCGCCAGGCGCTCGCCCCTTTCGACCTCGAACCCGACGTCGATCTCGAGGTGATGACCGCCGGTCAGTCGCCCACCATGGTCGCGGCCCGCGTGCTGGACCGGATCGAGCGGTCGCTCCAGGACATCGCGCCGGCGTTCGTCGTCGTACAGGGCGACACGACCACCGCCCTGGCCGCGGCCTGGGCGTCCTTCTACGCCGGGATTCCAGTCGCCCACGTGGAGGCGGGTCTCCGGAGCGGCAGGATCGACTCGCCGTTTCCGGAGGAGTTCAACCGGCGCGGCGTCTCGGTCGCGGCCTCGCTCCACTTCGCTCCGACCCCGGGGGCGCGCGAAAACCTCCTCGGGGAGGGCGTCTCGCCGGACGGCGTCTTCGTCGTCGGGAATACGAACGTCGATGCCGTCGCGCGGATCCTGAAGGGCCGTCGGCGTCCGGAGCCGGATCCCGGTCGCGCGACGATCCTCGTGACGCTTCATCGCCGCGAGAGCTTCGGCCCGCCGCTCGAGAGGGCGCTCGGCGCCATCCGTCGCCTCGCGCTCGAGCAGGGCGATCGCGTCCGGGTCGTCTACCCCGTTCACCCGAACCCGAAGGTCTCGGAGCCCGCGCGCCGGCATCTCCTGGACCTGCCGAACGTCGAGCTGCGGCCACCCCTCGACTACCCCGAGTTCCTCGAGGTCTTCTCGACCTCGCGGTTCGCGCTCTCGGACTCGGGCGGCGTGCAGGAGGAGGCCCCGACGGTGAGGGTCCCGGTCCTCATCGCCCGCGAGACGACCGAGCGCCCGGAAGTCCTCGAGTCGGGGTGGGGAATCCTGGTCGGCACCGACCCGGACCGGATACTGGGCGAGTCGCGTCGGCTTCTCGACGACGAGGACGCCTATCGGGCCCGGTGCGCCGGTCCGAATCCCTTCGGCGACGGAACCGCCGCGCGCCGGATCGTGGACGTGCTCTCGACCCGATGGGCGGCGAGGCCTCGTTCCCCGCTCGCGACGCCGGAGCTCCGGACCTCTCGAGGAGCGAAGTGAGATGAGCGCGGAAGACCGGGTCGCTTCGCTGGCGCGGACGAAAGCCGGGCTCGAGGCCGACCTTCTGGAGACGTCGCTCGACCTGCGCCGCGCCTCGGAGGATTACGAGGCGCTCGCGGCGGCGTTCCGCGCCTCGGCCGAACGCCTCCGCGAGGCGGCCGGCGCGGTCTCCGCCGCGCACCACGAGCGCGAGGAGCTCGTCCGCGTCGTCGCGTCTCTCCAGGCCGAGCTCGCGGCGACGCGGCGGGACCGGGACGAGGTGAAGCGAAGCCTGGAGGAGGTCTGCTCGACGCGCGTGTGGCGGCTCGGGACGCTCTACTGGCGGCTCCTCGGTCGGCTCGGACTCCTCCCGGCGAAGGCGGGAGGAGCGCTCGCCGGCGCGGCGAGCGTCGCCAGCGAGGCGGCCGGACCCGTCGCGGACGGTCCGGGTCAGGCGATGCTCGCGGTGCCGGCGGCGCCTCCTGGCGTCGAGATGCCCACACGGACCGGCAGGTCCCGCAGGGACCCGGCGGCGCCGGGCCTGCCTGACGTCGTCTGCTTCTCGATCGTGGAATGGGAGTTCCTGTTCCAGCGTCCCCAGCAGCTCCTCTCCCGGCTCGCCGACCTCGGGCACCGCGTCTACTACATCAGCCAGTTCTTCGAGCCCGACCCGGGAGCTCCCGAGGTCCACCGCCTCCGTTCGCGCGTCTACACGCTCCGGCTGCGCGGCAGCTCCGGGCGGCTCTTCTCCGAGGAGCTGACGCCGACCGACGCCGGGGCGGTCTTCGAGTCGCTGGCATCGCTCCGCGAGCGCGAGGGGATCACGGCCGCCGTGTCGGTCGTCCACCAGCCGTTCTGGTGGCCGCTCGCCGAGAGGGCGAGGAGCGCGTTCGGCTGGGCGGTGCTCTACGACTGCATGGACGATCACGGGGGCTTCCAGACGAACGCCCGGCCGGTGGGAGGCGCGGAACGGGGGATCCTCGAAGGCGCCGACACCGTCGTGGCCAGCTCGCGGGTCCTCGAGAGCCGGATCCACGCCGTGAACCGTCCGGTGGAGCTGATCCCGAACGGCTGCGACTACGAGTACTTCTCGTCGATGGCTCCGCGTTCTCGGGGCGGGCGGCCGACGGTCGGCTACTACGGCTGCATCGCGGACTGGTTCGAGGCGGACCTCGTGGCCGACGTCGCCGAGAGACGGCCCGACTGGGAGTTCCTCCTGATCGGCCCGACCTACCTCGCCGACCTGACGCGCCTGCCGGCGCTGCCGAACGTCTCCTTCCCCGGAGTCGTGCCGTACGGCCGGCTCCTCGACCGGATCGAGCCGATCGACGTCTTCCTCCTTCCGTTCCGGCGGTCGACGCTCACGGAAGCCGCCAACCCCGTCAAGGCGTACGAGATCATGGCGACGGGGCGCCCCCTCGTCTCGGTTCCTCTTCCGGAGCTCGAGCCGTTCGGGGACCTCGTTCGCTTCGGGAACGGGCCCGTCGAGTTCGAGCGACGGATCGAAGAGGCGCTCCGGGAGGACGGGCCCGAGATCGTGGATCGGCGACGCGACTTCGCCCGGAGGAACTCCTGGGACACACGGGCAGCGCGGTTCGCGGAACTTGTGCGCGCGCTTGGAGCCGGCCGGGAGGCCGGTCCGCCGCGCCCGGAGGACGACGCTTGAGCTCGAGCGGAGACGAGCGGCCCCCGCAGGGTCGCGACGACGGGCTCGCGGAGGTCGAGGAGCTGAGAGCCCTCGTCGACCGCAGCCGAAATCGCCTGCGGACCCTCCGCCAGCGGCTCCGTCGGCGCGAGCTGCAGGTGGCCGCGCGGAGCGGAAGCGTCGAGGAGCTCCTGCGCCGCGCGGAGGAGCGCGGGCGTGGGCGGATGGCGGCGCGGCAGGAGAGCGCGTCCCCGCACGGCACGCGGCCCGCCGGGCCCGACGCGTCCATTCAGGCCCTGACCGCGGAGATCGCCTCGCAGGCGGAGACCATCGCCGCCCTCACGCGAGAGCGTGATGCCCTCGGAGCCGAGCTCCGGGGTATCCACAGCTCGAAGCTCTGGCGGCTGGGGGCCGCGTACTGGAGCGTCCTTCGCGCGGTCGGCCTCGTGAAGCCGCCGCCTGGGCCGGAGCCCGGCGTGACCGCTCTCCCGGCGACGGAAGGTACGGTCCCCCTCGGAGTTCCTGAGCCGGCCGCCGTGCCGGGTCCCGTCGTCGAGGCCGTCGTCGACACCGCCGCCGGGACCGCCCCCGTCGTCGGCTCCCGAGGCGAAGGCGACGGCCATGCCCGGCCCGGCGGCGCGGCATTCGACGTCGTCTGCTTCTCGATCATCGAATGGGACTTCCGGTTCCAGCGTCCGCAGCAGCTGACGAGCCGGCTCGCGGATCGCGGACACCGCGTCTTCTACGTCAGCCAGGTCTTCCGGCCCGAGGGACCGGCCGTGACACTTCGGGAGATTCGGCCGAACGTCTGGGAGGTCTCGCTGCGGGGGCCGGCGAAGAACGTCTACCGGGACGACCTCGCGCCGTCCGAGGTCGAGGCGCTCTTCGAGTCCCTCGACGTCCTCCGGCGCGAGGAAGGGCTCGGGGCGACGGTCTCGCTCGTCCAGCTGCCGTTCTGGGCGCCCCTCGTCGAGGAGGCGCGTTCGCGCCTCTCCTGGCCGGTCGTCTACGACTGCATGGACTTCCACGCGGGCTTCTCGACGAACGAGAGCGCGATGCTCTCGCGGGAGCGGCAGCTCCTCTCGGGGGCGGACCTCGTCGTCGTCTCCTCCCGCTTCCTCCAGGACGAGGCCACGCCGCTCGCCCGCCGCGTCGTGAGGGTCCCGAACGCCTGCGATTTCGACGCCTTCGCCGCGATTCCCGCGCCGGCGGCGAAGCCGGCGCCCGTGATCGGCTACTACGGCGCCATCGCGGACTGGTTCGACTCCGACCTCGTCGCGGACCTGGCGGAACGGAGACCCGACTGGCGCTTCCTCCTCGTCGGCTCGACCTACACGGCCGACGTGTCGCGGCTCTCCACGCTTCCGAACGTCGAGCTGCCGGGCGAGGTCTCGTACGGGGACCTCCCCCGCTGGATCGAGAGGATGGACGTCCTCCTGATCCCGTTCCGCCGAACCCCCCTGACCGAGGCGACGAACCCGGTGAAGGCGTACGAGATCCTGGCGGCGGGGCGGCCGCTCGTCTCGGTGCCGCTCCCGGAGGTCGCGGCTCTCGGCGATCTCGTGCGCCTCGCCGGGACGCCGGAGGAGATGGAGCGCGAGGTCCTCGCGGCCCTCGCCTCGGACACCCCCGGGGAGCGCGAGCGCAGGCGCGAGTTCGCCCGCGGGCAGACCTGGGCGCACCGCGTCGAGGCGCTCGTTCCGGCTCTCGAGGAAGCCTTCCCGAGGGTCTCGGTCGTCGTCGTCACCTGGAACAACCGCGAGTGGAACGCACGGTGCCTCGCGAGCCTCCGGGAGAAGAGCGAATGGCCGAACCTCGACGTGATCGTCGTCGACAACGCCTCGACCGATGGCACCCCGGACCTGCTCGGGGAGGAGGCGGCTCGCGACGCGCGGATCCGCGTCGTCCTGAACGACACGAACGCCGGCTTCGCGGTCGCGAACAACCAGGGCCTCGAGCTCGCGACCGGGGACGTCCTCGTCCTCCTCAACAACGACACGATGATGACGCGGGGGGCGCTCGCCTCCCTGGTCCGCCACCTGCGTGCCGATCGATCGATCGGCCTCCTCGGACCCTCCACGAACGAGATCGCGAACGAAGGAAGGGTCGCGGTCGGCTACTCGACGCTGGACGAGGTCCCGGCCTGGGCCGCGGAGTTCGTCCGGGAGCACGACGGCGAGCTCGTGGAGACGTCGATGCTCGCGATGTTCTGCCTCGCGATGACGCGCGAGACGTGGAGCCGGACGGGGCCTCTCGACGAGCGATTCGAGGTCGGGATGTTCGAGGACGACGACTACTCGCGGCGCGTGAGGGAGCTCGGGCTCCGCACGGTCTGCGCCCGGGACAGCTTCGTCCACCACGCCGGACGGGCGTCGTTCGGCGCCCTCGGCGACGCCCGCTACCTCGACATCTTCAACAGGAACAAGGCTCGCTACGAGCTGAAGTGGGGGCTCTGGCTCCCGCACGTCGCGCCCGAGGCGATGAAGATGGTCCCGGCCTTCCGGCGCGAGCTCGCGTACCGGATGGAGCAGGCGGGCGCCGACCCGTCGCGCGTCGTCGTCATCCTCCCCACGATCGGCTGGAACATCGCGCTCATCCAGCGGCCGCACCACCTCGCGCGGGCGCTGGCCCGGGCGGGGTACTTCGTCGTCTTCGACTGCTCGAACAGCGCGGCCGAGAGCTTCGGGGGCTTCCAGGAGGTGGAGAAGAACCTCCTCCTGTTCCGGGGACCCGTGGAGATCCTCACGGAGCTGGCCTCCCCGATCCTCTGGACGCTGCCGTACAACGCCGGGCACGTCGACAGCTGGCCGACGCGGCGGATCGTCTACGACTGCATCGACGACCTGGCCGTCTTCCCCTACAACCAGGAGCTGCTCCGGCAACATCACGAGCGGATGCTCCGCGAGGCGGACGTCGTCGCCTGCGTCTCTCGGCCGCTCCTTCAGGAGTGCCGGCGCGTGCGGGAGGACGCCCTCTACCTCCCGAACGCCGTCGACGTCGACCACTTCGCGGCGCCGGCCGCCGCCCACGAGCCTCCTGCCGCGCTGCGCCCGGTTCTCGACGCGGGGAGGCCGATCCTCGGCTACTACGGGGCCCTCGCCTCGTGGCTGGACGTGGAGCTGCTCGAGTCGGCCGCGCGCCTCCGGCCGGACTGGAGCTTCGTCCTCGTCGGGATCCGGCTCGCCGACGCGCCGTCGCTCGAGGCGCTCGAGAGGCTCCCGAACGTCTACGTCCTCCCGCCGCAGCCCTACCGGGACATCCCGGCGGTCCTCGCGTGCTTCGACGTCGCCTTCATCCCGTTCGTCGTGAACGAGATCACCCATGCGACCTCGCCGTTGAAGCTCTTCGAGTACTTCGCGGGGGGCAAGCCCGTCATCTCGTCGCCGATGCCGGAGTGCGCTGCCTTCCCCGAGGTGAGGATCGCCCGGAACGCCGGGGAGCTCGCGGGCGCCCTGGACGCCGCTCTCCTCGACTCCCGCGACCCGGGCCACCAAACCCGCGTCCGGCGGGTCGCGACCGAGAACTCCTGGAAGGCGCGTGTCCGCGCGGCGATCGCCTCGCTCGCCCCCGGAGCGACGCGGCCGTGGCCCGGAGAGCCGGCCCCGGGTCGTCTCCAGGGCGTGGAGAGGTTCTCGTACCAGGGGCAGCATCGCGAGGGGCGCTGCTGCGTCTGCGGCGAGACGACCCGGTTCACCCACGGCGATCCGGCCGCGTTCCGCGAGTCGCTCGTCTGTCGCGTTTGCGGGGCGACGAGCCGGTACCGCTCGATCGCCCGCGGCCTCCTTCGGGCCATCGCGGAGCTCGGCGGACCGGCCGCGGAGAGCCTCGAAGAGCTCCCGAAAGGCCACGCCGGCCCGAGGCTCCGCATCTTCGACACGCAGCAGCCGTTCGCCGCGCCGTCGTGCGCCTATCCGATTCCCGACCTTCTGGCCGCCTGTGGCTGGATCGACGTCGAGATCGGCCTCTACCGTCCGACCGACCCGCCGGGCACCCGATACGGGCCCCGCCTCACGAACCAGGACCTGCAAGCCCTCGCGTTTCCGGACGCCTCCTTCGACATCGTCGTGACGAGCGACGTGATGGAGCACGTCCGCCTCGACGAGGCCGCGCACCGGGAGATCCATCGAGTCCTCCGGGACGGCGGCGTCTACCTCTTCACGGTGCCCCATTCGAGGGCCTGGCCCCGCACTCTCGTGCGGCGCCGCGTCGTGGACCCGGCCGATCCTTCCCGCGACGTCGACGACCTGCCGCCGGAGTACCACGGGGACACGAACTCCGCGGAAGGGGGCGCGCTCGCCTATCGCGCCTACGGAACGGACCTCGACTCGCTCCTCGAGAAGCTCGGCTTCTCGGTCGACTACACCAAAGCGGACGTCCCGGAGCTCTGCATCCACGCGACCGAGCTCTTCTACTGCGGGAAGGTCCCGGCAACGTCTCCGCGGAGCCCGGCGAGGCGATGATGGTGCCTCTGCCCGTCCTTCCCGCGTCGCGATCGTCGAATCGCCTTTGAACCAGGGGGTCAGCTCATGCCGTTCCTTCCCCGTCGTCGTCCGATCCCGACGGCCGTCTCCAGGCCTCGAGTGCCCGTGCGAGGACTGCCGGTCCTTCTCGCTCTCGTCCTCGCGCCGGTTCTCGTCGCGACCCCGGCGCTGGCCTACGTCGATCCGGCGGCGTCGAGTCTGATTCTCCAGGTCGTCCTCGGAGGTATCGCCGGTCTCGGAGTCCTCCTGCGGCTGTTCTGGGGCAGGATCCGTCGCTGGGTGCGTGGGGAGTCCCAGCCGGCCGCCGACGGGAAGTCGCCGGCGGGCTCGTCACGATGAACCCCGATCCCGGGTCGTTCCGGGATCGCTCGGGACGGGTCTATCGCGACGGCGACAGGGTCTTTCGCGGGCTTTCCAGCGCCGCGCTCGAGGCGTGGCAGCAGCTCGAGAGGTGCGGGCTCTACGCGAACCTGCGTGAAGGCGAGCGAATCGTCGGCACGCGGCTCGTGCCTTCGCCGGAGGTCCCTCCCGCGCTCGCTGCGCTCGGGTGGAGCGCGGTCCTCGAGCACGACGCCGTCCCGTTCGTCTCGCACCCCTGGGAATGGCCGTTCGAGATGCTGCGCGATGCCGCGCTCCTCGAGCTCGACGTTCTCGACGAGGCGCTCGCGAAGGGAATGGTCCTGCGCGACGGCACGGCCCACAACGTGCAGTTCCTGGGTGCGCGGCCCGTCTTCATCGACGTCCCGTCGCTCGGACCCTACCGGGCGGGAGAGACCTGGGCGGGCTACCGGCAGTTCTGCTCGGAGTTCCTGAACCCCCTCCTTCTCGAGAGTGCGCGGTCCCTCCCGGCGCACGTCCTCCTTCGCGGAGCCCTGGGTGGCGTCCCGCCTGGAGTCTGCGCGGGAGCGCTGTCGACACGCGACCTCTTCCGTCGCGGGGTCCTCACGCACGTCTGGCTTCACGCGAAGGCCGATTCCCGCTACCGCGGCACCGGACATAACGTCCGGTCGGAGCTCGCATTGGCGGGATTCTCGGCGGAGCTGGTGAAGCGGAACAGCCGCTCGCTCCGGCGGGCGATCGAGGCGCTCCCGGAGCCCCGCCAGGAGTCAGCGTGGGAGGGCTACGAGACGAATACCTCGTACACGGCGGACGACACCCGACTCAAGGAGGAGGTCGTCCGAAGGGCGACCGCCGCGCGGGCCGCGCGACTCGTCTGGGACCTCGGCGCAAACACGGGGCACTACTCGAGGATCGCGGCGGAGGCGGCCCCTTGCGTGGTCGCGATCGATTCCGACGCCGGCTGCGTCGGGCGCCTCTACGCGAGCCTGCGGAACACGAGGGAGCGCCGCATCCTCCCGCTGCTCGGCGACGTCACCGACCCTTCACCCGGGCTCGGCTGGCGGCTCGGCGAGCGTGGCCCGCTCGAATCCCGAGGTCGACCCGACGTCGTCCTCGCCCTGGCGCTCGTTCATCACGTCGTGCTCCACGGCAACGTGAGGACCGAGGAGCTCGCCGACTGGCTCATGGGCCTCGGGCGGACTCTCGTCGTCGAGTTCGTCACGAAAGACGACCCGATGGCGAAGAGGCTCCTCCTCAACCGCGACGACCAGTTCGAGGACTACGACCTCAAGGCCTTCGAGGCGGCGCTCGAGCGCCGCGGCCGCATCGTTGAGCGGCACCTCCTTTGTGAGGGGACGCGCGTCCTCCTCGTCTGCGAGGTCTCGGTGCCCACATCGCACACCGCTGCCTGAGACCGTTCTTCCTGACGAGGTTCGCTCCCGCGGCGGCTTCCGCACGCGACTGGCGTTCCCGGGGCCGGCACGCCGTCGATCCGGTCACCACGGCCGGCCGGGCTCGCCAACGCGGTCACGGGCCGGTCGCTTGCAGCTGGATACCACGAATGCCGATTCCCGCCGAGCTTCCCCACTCCCAGCCCTTCTCCGGCTTCCCTACCGCCCGTACCTCGGCCTTCAGCGTGGCATTCCGCGCAAGCGCCCGAAACTCGAACGTCACGCGCCGGGAGCCGGTGCCGGCGTCCTGCGCGAGATCGTAGGTGTCGATCAATCGGCCGCCCAGCCACAGGTCTTGACGGAACCGGCCCGGCGCCCTGGCGGCGCACGGGTCGACGACTTCGACCTCGAGCCGATACGAACGCCCCTTCTCGAGGCCCTCGAGGGGGAACTCGACTCCCGCGTGGTCGCCCCGCCCCGGATCGGCCTGGGGGAAGTAGATGAGGAGCGTCCCCTCGTTCGTCACGAGCATTCGCGCGTCCGATCCAGCGCTCGAGTACGAGACCGGACGGCCGAGGAACGGATTCCGTTCGAGCGCACGGAAGGCGACGAGCGCGTCCGCGTAGCTGCCGCGCGATCGTCCGGTCGGCCGCCAGGAGCTCTTCGACCAGGAGAACCCGTCGACGGAGTAGTCGGTCATGACGGAGAGGTACCGGCTCTTCTCCCAGTTCGTGTCGACGACCGCGGTGTGGACCCGACTTCTGACCGTGTCATCTCGCAGGTCGAACATCGAGGAGCCGGGTGTCGACCCGGGAGGAAGCCCCAGCAACGCCATTGCGGTTCTCGGCACGTCGCTGAGAAGGACGGGCGCGTCCGAGGTCCGCATCGGCCCGGTGCTTCCGATCGGCTTGACGAGGACGAGTGGCAGCGCTCTCCCGAAGGGCGCAGGCGCTCGGGCACCGCGAACGGCGACGTCCGACGGCAGCTCGAAGGGGACGCCGTAGCCGTGGTCCGAGAGGATGAAGAGAAGGGAGCCGTCGTAAAGCCCGCGGCGGCGCAGCTCCCGGAGGAACGCCTCGGCGACCCGGACGCAGCCGACGGAGGCCCTCCGGTAGTTCGTCGGGTCGTAGGGAAGGCTCGCCCTCTCACCCTTCTCGTCGAGGGAGAGGGGCGGGTGAGGGCCGAGCAGGTGGAAGAGCTTGAAGACCGGGCCGGGCTCCTGCGGGGTCGTAGAGCGGCGAAACTCGTCGAGGAAGTCGAGGTTGTCCCGGATCCCGCCGGCGATCGACACGGCGGCCCTCTGTCCGAGGCCCAGTCGCGGGGCCAGTCGCCGGATGCTCCACGCCTGGTTTGCGTAGACCAGCTTCTTCCCCGCCTGGGGCAGAGCCCGGAAGAGCCCGAGGTCGAGCAGGTAGGCGAGGTCGCCGCCGAAGCCACGCAGGCCGCGCCGCGGGGGCCGAACGTTGGACATCACACTTTCGTCAGCCCATACGGCCCGGAACATGCCGTAGAGATCGACGGTGTACCCGCGCTGCTTGAGGACCTTTGGCAGGGACGACTCCGAGCTGTAGGCGCTCTCGATGAAGTCGAGGTAGGGCTCGGAGTTGTCGCAGAGGCGGCCGGTCAAGATCGCAGGAAGCGACGCGTGCGTGATCGGGAAGTCGGCCAGCGCGTTACGGAAGTACGTGAAGCCACCGAATCGCTCTCGAAGGGCCGGCTCGTCGGACAGAAGACGCTGGAGCTCGGTCGTCTGGAAGCCGTCGAGAACGAGAACGACGACGTTCCGGGAGGAGGAGAGCCGAAAGAGCAGTGTCTCGTCGACCTCGCTGCGCCGGTACGAAGGGTAGGCGTCGACGGAAAGGACGGACACGAGCGCGGCGACACCCGGTATCGCGAGCAGCGCGCCCGCGATGAGAGCTGCGTGCGGGCGGACGCGTCGCCAGCCGAAGAGAAAGAGCCCGAGCACGATGGCCCAGACGACCAGATCCAGCCAGCCGCGCCACGGCTTCTGCGCCCAGTCGATGGCTCTCCCGTCGAGGGCGCCGTAGCTCCAGGTGAGGAACGTCCCCTGGATCCAGAGCGCCGCGGCGAGTCCCAGAAGGAGCGTAGCCGCGCGACCGCGCCAGGGACCACGGAAGAGGAGTAGCACCGAGAAGCTCACGGCCGCTCCGGCGACGGCCAGGCCGAGGAGGTAGGGCAGCGCCTCGGAGATGCGGAACGGGAACTCGAGGACGTTGTGTCTCCAGACGCCTATTGGAGAAAAGACGAGAACCGAGAACGGCACGCAGGATGCGACGAGAGCCAGTGTGGGCCACCGGGTCACCTCGTCTTCTCGCTGCGGATCGCTCAACGAGTCTGAATGGCGCCTCTTCATGTCAGGGCCGTTCCCCCTTCGGCCACGGCGAGGACACCAGCGGGACCTCCTGGATCTCGGACAGGGTGAGATCGTCGATCCACACGCCGGCACCACACCCCTCGTGGCACGACCCGTATACGGTTGCTCGTAAGGCGGTGCCCGGAGCCCGACAGACGGCGGTGAGCTCGACCCATCCGTCGGCGAGCTTCACAGGCCGCAGGTACAGACCCGCGGGCTTCCCATGCTGGTCGGTCCAGTTCAGCTGCAGGCGAACGACCGCACCGGGCCCCGACGCAGCTCTGGCGAACATCCGCAGGCGGTAGGCTCCGTTCGGCTCGACCGCGACGGGCTGGTAGATGGTGTTTCTTTGGTCCACGAGGACGGCGGCTTTCCCCGATCGGGACTCGGCCCCGGTCGAATCGAACCGCGGCGAGCCGAATGTCCCCCAACCTGCTCCGCGATCCGCGTCATCGAGTCGCTCGAATCCGGAGTTCCGAAGGAGCTGCACCTCCGGCGACGGAGGGACTTCTTCCTGGAGGAGCCGGTAGAGCTCCGCATGCTCGTCCGCGTAGACGACCTGAAAGAGACGCCGGAACTCCTCGTCTTCCGGAACGGCCGCATTCGCCTGAGAGAACATGCGGTTCCTCGCCACGTGAAGATACTCGTAGCCCCAGGTCGTCAGGAGGGCGTGGAGGTCGCGGCCTCCGCTCCTCGCCGCTGCCAGAACGGTGCGATAGGGCCACGGCCCGAACCAGTCCCCGGCGAAACGGGCGGGCGAGTAGTAGGCGAGGCTCGATCCGAAGAGCGAGTAGACGGCTCCTCCATCCTGGGGGGCCGCGAGGAGGGCTCGGTACGCCGGGTAACTGCTCGAGAGATAGCGTTCGCGATCCGCGTCCGTGAGAGGCGGTGGTCCGGAACTGCGAAGCTGTCCCCAACCCACACGGGCGACACGAAGCGGAAGCAGGACGGCGAGGACGACGAGGGCCGCCGTGGCCGCTGGAGGCCGGCGGCGGAGAGCGATCCTCTTCAGCAGGGTCGTGAACCCGTACGCTGCCAGGAGGCAGTAGATCGGGAGTGCAGGGAGAAGGTATCGGAGGACCTGGGAGCCGAGGAACCACGACAGCACGAGCGACGAGAGAAGAACCAGGACGACCCAGCCCGAGGTGAGGGTCGCCCCGCCCACGAGGACGAGGGGAAGCGCGAGGGGAATCGCCCGGGAGAGCTCGTTCGCAGTCGAGGCGTAGAACCTGGTCCCGTGGGCGAACAGGTTCCAGGGGAGCGCCAGGAGTGCCTTCACGTCGTGGCCCATCCCGGGCGTCCTGAGATCGGCCCATGCGTCCGCGAGGTCGCGGGAGGTCCAGTAGGGGCCGGCGCCGAACAGGCTCGCGAGGAAGGGCCAGGTCGGATTCCCGGTGAGCCAGGCGCTCCGGATGTACCACGGGGCCCCCGCGGCCAGCGCGCTCACCCCGAAGGTCGCGATCGCCGCGAGGGCCTTCGGGCGACGTGCCGCGAGGACGAGCAGGAGGATACCGAGCGTCGCGAGCTCGAAAAGGCCCGTGTACTTCACGCCGCAGGCGAGACCGACGAACGCGCCGGAGAGCGCGAGGCTCAGCCGGCAGTCGTCCCGATGCCACCGCCAGAAGCAGTAGCCGGCCGAGGTCACGAACAGGGTCAGCATCGTGTCGAGGTAGGGGATCGTCGAGACGTACAGGACGATCGGGCTCGCGAGCCAGAGGAGACCTGCCGCGAGGCCCGTGCGCCAGCCCTCCGCAGCACGGCCCCAGGCTACGAGGAGGAGCGCGACGAGGGCCGAGGCGAGCGTCGAGAGAAGCGCGGGCGCGAGATCGCTCCCGAGCTCGAGGAGCGCCGTGTAGAGGACGTGCACTCCGAACGTGTAGACGGGAAACCGGAGGTTCGGCACGACGACGACGGCGCCCTGCTGCGCGAACTCCTTCGCAGCGGCGAGGTGATACATCGTCGCGTCGAAGGCCGTCGGGGGATAGAGCGAAATGAGGAGGTAGGGCGCCAGCGCCACCCCGACGACCGCGACGAGGAGGAAAGCGAAGGTCCGTCGCGGGCGGGGAGATCCGCCGCCGGAGCCGTGCTCGCCGCGAGGCATCCACCCGCCCAGAGGGCGGACCCCGATCCGCCGGAGCCAGGCGATCGACCCGGCCGAGACGATCACGAGCAGCGCGACCGTCACTGGGGTCCGCAGGAGCCGGAGCAAACCGAGGAGAAGCAGGAGGTGAGAGAGCAGGCCGAGACCGAGGGCCGTCGAGAGGGCGATCACCTCGGCCCCGCCGTCGAACCGCAGGCGCCCGAGAACAGCACGGCCGAGGAGAAGCGCGGGAACTGCGAGCCCCAGGATGCAGAGGAGCCCGAGCAGGGGGACGAGGGGACTCGTCATCCGAGGTTTCGATGGCTACCAAGGGCTGCAGCGGCTCGCGCGAGCGCCTTCGCGCCGGGCCGTGCGCCAGGCGCGGAGGCGACGCCTCACTTGCACCCTTGCGTCGTGACGTGGACCTTCGTGCTGCCGAGCACGCTCGTCGGCTCACCGGCAATGGCCGCTCGCACGAGGTAGAAGACCGTGCCCTCGCCGACCCACTTGCCGGTGTCCTTCTCGCCGACGCTCCCCGTCCGTGCGAAGAGCGTCCCGTCCGGTTTGCCGACGCGGACCTCTACTGCGCCTCCGGCAGGAGCGGACCAGGAAAGGCGGGTCACCCCGAGGCCGGTGCCGTCGCACACCTGGATCGGATTCGGGGACGCGGTGAGGGTCCCCTGCGTCGCCGGAGCGCTGGACGACGCCGGCGAAGAGTGGCCGAAAGAGGCTGCGGGGTCAGCGGAGGGCACCGCTTCCACCGACGGGGTCTCGCTGGAATCGCCGCAGCCGCTCGCGGCCGCGACGAGCGTGAGAAGGACGATCGAGACGAATCTGGCAGGTGATGACCTCACGGAATGCCTTCCCTCCTGATTTCGTGGCGATTCTCTGGCCCGGAGAATACGGGACCGATCCGGGCGGGGGAAGCGCATCGGCCCGACGGTGCGGTGCCCCCCTGTAACATCGTTCCCCGTGCCACCCGCCCGCGCTGCACGTCCCGCGTTCCGGCTCCCGATCCGTCCGACGGTCCGTCGTCGCAGGGAGACGCCGCGTTGACGGGCGCGCCGCTCCGGTCGAAGGGCGCCGAGGCCGCGCTCGTCATCGGCATCGGAGCGCTCGGCGTCGCGCTTCGGCTCGCCTGGATCCGGCACTTCCCGACGCTGCCGGTCTCGGACTTCGCCAGCGTGCTCGAGTTTGCGGAGGCGCTCGCCCGCGACCTCGCGGCGACGGACGCGCGTCAGTGGTACTCCCTCAGCCCGGGAGCATCGCTCCTGATCTCCCTCGGCCTGAGGGTCGGCGTCGCGTCACCGGCCGACACGGCGCGCGTCATGACGGCCGTCGTGACGGGACTCATCCCGTTGCTGCCTGTGCTCGGCTGGCGAGGCATCGCCCCTTACTGGGTCCGAGCGACGACGGGCCTCCTCCTCGCCGTCTGGCCCGGACAGGTCTTCTTCTCGGGAGTCCTCGCCCAGGACAACTGGGCCATCCTCCCGACGGTCGCCCTCGGCGTACTCGGCTGCCGGACGCTGGTCGACGGGAAGGCCCGGCCGGTCGCCTCCGCGGCCCTGCTCGGCCTCGCCTTCCTCACGCGCCAGGAGATGCTCGCAGCGCTCGCTCCTCTCGCGCTTGCCGGGGCGGGGCTCGTGCCTCGCCGGCCCGGGAGGGGGCGCCTCGCCGCGGGCTTCGGCGGGACGCTCGCGGCCGTGCTCCTCCTCGTCGCCGCGCATCGCTACGCTGGCTCCGGCCGCGTCGCGCTGACGACGACGCACGGATCCCTCGCCATGCTCTGCTCGACCATCCCGGGGGCCAGCTGGGCCTACAACGCCTCTCCCTACTCCTATCTCGAGACATTCGCTCCGGGGCAGGAGAAGAGCGAGGTGGCGTTCAGGCTCGTCAAGCAGGAGCTTCGGCGGAGACCCCTCTACCACTCGGTGCGGGCCTTCTACTTCACGTTCGCGCCGGTCTTCCGGTCGAGCCGCGAGAGCATGTACTGGAGCCTCGGAGCGCACGTTCTCCCGGACGCGGAGCGCGACAGGGGGGCTCGCGTCCTCGCAGCCCTGCGCACGCCGCTCACGGCGGAGATGCTCGTCGTCGTGTGGGCCGGCTTCGCCGTGCTGCTCGTCGCGCTCGCCTCCCGGAACACCTCCCTCCTGCTCCTCTGTCTCGCAGTCGTCCTGAAGGTCGGAGTCCACGCGCTCACGGTGAACCAGCCTCGCTACATCTACCCGGTCACGGCGCTGATCCTTCTCGCGGCGCCGCTCGCGGCCTGGGTCGGACGCAGGGAGCGCGGGGGCCGGAGGCTCGCCCTCGCGGCGGCCGCCGCCGTCCTCTGCACCTTCGCTCTCGCGTTCCTCACGCGGATCGCGGAGCGCTGGACGCGCGCCCACGACACGCCGATCGAGTACCGCTTCGCGCTGTGGGACGGATCGGGCGGAGAGAGACTTCGATGCCGCACGGCGAACGCCGGCATCTGGTCGTGGTACCCGAAGCGGGACGAGAAGGTGGTGTCGTTCTTCCGACCCGACGTCGCCCCGGGCGACGTCGCCGAGGTCGCCTGCGAGGTGCCCGCCGGCTCGTACGTCCCGCCCGCGGCGCTCGAGATCGCCGTCGCGCCCGAGGTGGGACGGGGCCTCTTCGAGCTCTCGCTCGGACGGGATGGCCAGGACCCCGCGGTCGTGGACTCGAGACTGCTGGCCGACGGGCGGCCCATCGAGCTCCCGCTCGTTCCCGGAGAGCTCTCGCGGATCACGGCTCGGCTGAAGGCGGAGGATCGAGCGTTCGGGAGGGGCCTCGGGCACGCGGCGACGATGGCGCTGCGACTGAGGGAACCGACACCCGTCCCGCCGCCCGGCGCGACGCGCGTCCGGTAGCGGGACGTCCGGCGATTCCGGTCGAAACGAGTCCTCGTTCCGCACGTCCCCGCGTTCGCGGCGGTATCATCGAACGCTCGAGCGAATTTCTCGACGCGCGAGTCGCCCCTGCTGATGCGGAGGTCTGATGAACCGGACCCGTCTGGCTGGCTTCCTCGTTTCGACCACACTTCTCCTGAGCGGCTTCGCACGGGCGGACGGACCCGCCCTCGTGCGTGTCGACCGGGCCGGGCCCGGAGACCGAGATGCGCTGGTGGCCGCCGGCGTCCCTCTCGTGCTCGAGCAGGAGCGCCTCTTCCTCGCGCTGGGCGACGCGCCGGCGATTCGTCAGCGGCTTCAGTCGCTCGGGAGGACCGGCGTCGTCGTCGACACCGACACGACGGGCTCTTCGTACTACGTCGCCGGCCTCAGGCCCGGCGCCACGGCGGGCGACCTCGCGGCCACCTGTGGCGAGCTCCTCGTCGTGGAGGACGGCTGGGCCCTCGTGCGCACGCCGGGTGAGCTCGGCGATCCCTGCGTCGACTCGACGAAGTGGTTCCTCCGGAGAGTCCCGATGGAGCCGCTCCGGCCGACGGCGCCCCTCCCCGAGCCGTACGCGTCGTGGCAGCGCGGCGAGCCGCTGGCCCTCGACCCTCACCCCGTCGTCCAGACGATCGTCGACGACCTCACACCCGCGACGATCCAGGCGAACTGGGAGGCGATCGTCAACGTGGCCACGACCCGGTACTCGAGGTCGGCGGGCTGCGTGACGGCGACCGACTCCGTCTTCGCGGCGTTCCAGACGCTCGGCCTGAACCCGGTCCGCCAGAACCACACGTCCGGGCACGCGCCGAACGTCATCGGGACGATCACCGGGTACGCGCACCCCGAGCAGGTGATCATCGTCATCGGCCACATCGACGACGTGCCGTCGAGCGGCGCCGCCCCCGGAGCCGACGACAACGCGAGCGGCGCGGCGACCGTCGTCTCCGCGGCCCAGGCGCTGGCCGGCTATACGTTCGAGAAGACGGTCAAGCTCATCGCGGTGACCGGCGAAGAGCAGGGGCTCTACGGCTCAGCGCACTACGCTGACGAGGCCTGGGCCACGGGAGAGCAGATCATCGCCGTCCTGAACGCCGACATGACGGGCTGGGCGGGCGACGGCCTCCCGGCCTCGGGGGAGAACCTCGACGTCAACACGAACGCCGCCTCCGCCTGGCTCGGGACGCTGCTGGCGGAAGCCGCGACGGCCTACGGCACGGGCTGCGTCGTGAACAGCTTCTCCTGCTCGTCGATGGTCTACAGCGACCACGCCCCGTTCTGGGACTACGGCTGGTCGGCGATCTGCGCCATCACCGACAACGAGGGGTCGTGCGGGCAGGGGGGGAGCTATCCCTACTACCACACCGTGAACGACACGCTCGCCAACTGCGGCAACCCCTCGTTCTACGCGACGACGGTCAAGGCGTTCGTCGCCGCGGCGGCCCACCTGGCCGTGCCGCTCTGCGGCGGCGGCGCCTTCCCGCCGGTCCCGACGGGGGTCGCCGCGGCGGCCACGGGCGTGAACCAGATCACCGTCAGCTGGACGAGCGGCGGCGCCGGCCTGGAGTACGAGGTCCTCCGGGGCCGCGGGGGCTGCGAGGCCGGCGACTTCACGCCGGTCGCCACGACGACGTCGTCCCACTACGTCGATACGAACGTCTCCGGCGGCGTGGCCTACGCCTACCGCATCCGGGCGAAGCGCGGCGAGTGCGTCACGGAGGAGAGCCTCTGCGCTTCCGCCGTGACGACCGGCACCTGCCAGGAGTACCCGGTCTTCGCCGGGGCCGCGAGCGCCGGGAACGGGGCGGTGCCGGTCTGCACCGTCCAGGTCGCCTGGGAGGCCGCCACGCCCCTCTGCGCGGGGCCGGTCACGTACAACGTCTACCGGGGGAGCACGCCGGCCTTCGTCCCCGGGCCCCAGAACCGGATCGCGACCGGGGTCGCAGGCCTCGGCATCTCCGACGCGAACGGACTGCCCCCGGGGGCGACCGCGTACTACGTCGTCCGGGCGGTCGACTCGAGCAACGGCGCCGAAGACCAGAACACCGTCGTGCGGTCGGTCACGCCCACCGGACCGATCGCGTCGGCCACGTGGAGCGACGACGCGGGCGACACCGGGACCGTCGCGATGACCGCCGGGACGCCTTGGAGCGTCCAGGCCACCGGCGGAAACCTCGGCCCGAAGGTCTACAAGACGGCCGCCGCGAACGGCTCGTGCGGCGCGCTCACCTCGCCGCCGCTGCTCCTCGGCGCTGGCTCGCAGCTGTCGTTCTGGTCGAAGTGGTTCCTCGACATCGAGGGCGGCGACAAGGGGCAGGTCGAGATCAGCACCGACGGCGGGACGTCGTGGGCGCGGCTCGCGCTGGCCTATCCCGCGACGTCTTCCAGTACGGGCGATGCCTGCAGCCTTCCGGCCGGCAAGTACTTCACGGGCGTCAACACCTCCTGGACTCCGTTCACGGCGAGTCTCGCGAGCTACGCCGGGATGACGGTGAGGCTCAGGTTCCGCATATCGACGGACGGCTCCGCCACGGGCGAGACGTGGTGGATCGACGACATCTCGGTGACGACGGTCCAGACCCCCTCCGCCTGCGCGGCGGGAGTCGTCGGCCTCGAGCCGGTGGGCCTCTCCGTCGACGCGGTCTCCTTCGGGGCCGGTACGTCGAACGCGAACGGCGTCCTCGAGCCGGGGGAGCAGGTCGTCGTCTCGCCCGCCTGGCACAACGGGTCGGCGGGCCCGATCGACGCGACCGGCTCCGCCACCGGACTGGCGGGTCCCGTCGGCGCGACGTACTCGCTCCTCGATGCGGCGGCCGGCTACGGCACGATCGCCCCCGGGGCCGACGGCACGGCCTCCTCCGACACGTACGGGCTCGGCGTCGACGATCCGGCGACCCGGCCGGCGATGCATTGGGACCTGACCTTCCTCGAGACCCTGAGCACGGGCGCCGCGCGCACCTGGACCGTCCACGTCGGACGGAGCTTCGCCGACACTCCGCCCAGCCACTGGGCTTACCCGTGGGTGGAGACGATCTTCCACAACGGCATCACCCTGGGCTGCGGCAACGGATCGTACTGTCCCGAGTCGTCGGTCACGCGGGCGGAGATGGCGCTCTTCCTCCTCCGCTCGAAGCACGGCTCGGCATGGGTTCCGCCCGCTGCGACCGGCACCGTCTTCTCCGACGTTCCGATCGACCACTGGGCGGGGGCCTACATCGAGGCTCTCGCCGCGGAAGGGATCACCCTCGGCTGCGCGGCGAACCGGTACTGTCCCCAGGATCTCGTCTCCCGCGCGGAGATGGCCCTCTTCCTCCTCCGGACCGAGCACGGCTCGGGATGGGCCCCGCCTGCCGCCACCGGCACCGTGTTCACCGACGTCCCTCTCGGCCACTGGGCTGGGGACTTCATCGAAGCACTGGCGGCGGAAGGGATCACTCTCGGTTGCGCGGCCGGACTCTACTGCCCGGCCGGCAACGTCACACGGTCCGAGATGGCGATATTCCTGACCCGGACCTTCGGCTTCACGTTGTACTAGGCGCCCGGCCAGGCCGGGAGAAAGGTCCTCGAGCTCCGCGACACTCCCGTGGGAACGGGGTGAACGCCCGCCGCTGGGGCGGGAGGAGGTCCCGGATGAGAGTTCGCGCGACGCTCGTTGCGCTCGGACTCGCCGTCGTCGCGGGTGTTCCCGCGGAGGCGGCGAGGCCCGAGTACGCCTGTCAGCTCCTCCCTGTGGTCCT
>ENA-UPTA01001883-UPTA01001883.1-activated-sludge-metagenome-genome-assembly--contig:-NODE-1883-length-22456-cov-8.780233_pt1 | contig 22456 bp, 15 predicted proteins | sample MGYA00238184_ERZ773361 | MGnify/ENA primary metagenome ERZ773361 (study PRJEB29100, sample SAMN05720205) | activated sludge metagenome | isolation source: anaerobic digester from wastewater... | reverse complement strand
CTTTCACACCTGTTTCTGCTTCGCTTATATTTACATCATTCAAATCAATCGTACTGCCTCCAATGCAGTTTATACCAAGCCATTTTCCTGTATCGCCAATGTATGAAAATGTTGTTCCTGTAGCTGTGAGATAACTTTTGGTTGATACTACAATCTCGGAACCTTTTAAAGATTCAACTAATGAACCATTTTCAAAATCAAGATTTGATCCGTTCAGATTGTTTAGCTTTGATTCAGCTTGTAGTATTATTTTTGCTCCGGTTGCAATAATTTTTCTCCCATACCCAAAACTCAAGGTACTCGATGGTAGCACATCAACAACTGCATTATTTCCAACTTTAAAGTTTCCAATTATTTTTACATTGCCCTCAATTTCAACTAAGGCTCCAGACTCTAAAGTAAGGTTAGCTGTTTCTTCAATATTGAGTATCGAGCCATTTTTTAGAATCAGCTTTGATCCTGATTTCAGAATCATGTTAGTATTTGGTACAAGAGAAATCAGAGAATTTTCATCGATGATCAATTCCGCTCCAGTCTCTACAGTTAAATTTTCCCCGATATATCCTTCATTTCTTATCGTTTCAGTGCTGCCTGCACTAATAGGTCTTGACCAATAATTCCTATACACAGTAATATCTGCATATTGCCCATCCTCATTATTCAAATACACAGCAACATGAGTATCTTTCAATTTCCAAGACTGTGTACTTGGGGTTGTAGAAGGAGTAAACTTATTTCTATTTGGTGCTGTCGCTGTGAAAAAATCTGTTGGCAGACCCGCCCCATTTCTCGCCGTTGCTGCTCTCCAGTAAGCATACTCTCCACCTAAAGGTAAATATTGGTGATAATAACTGCTTACATCATCTAAATAGTCAATCTCTTCTTTTCCATTATAGAAATCTCCATTTTCGGATGTTATTAATGTACCATCTCTGTTAGCCCTTGTCGAATCAGGATTTCTATACAGATCCTCACCATTGCTCCAATATTTTTGGTAAGGTGTAGCGACTTCAATATCCATAGTAGGATTATCTGAATCAGCATTTATTATATGAGAAATTAGAATCCCTTTACTTTCGCCTTTGTGCCATAATGGCGACATCTCATCCCATTTTTCTCCATTCCTATATTCAACAAGAAAATGTTGTGATTCTACACCATTACCGATCGAAGGTCTATAAGTATCTCCGACTTTTGAATCTATCATTATAGGAAGCTTGAGTGCAGTACGAATACCAATATCTCTTTCAGAATCTAATAACTTATTTCTTACTGCCTTTAATTTTACCTCAGTTTTATTTTGACCTTCCATTATTATCGAGACATCTTGTGCCTCAATGTAATTCTGTCTTATTAAATCATTTGTATGAAATGGGGCAAATCCATAGAGAGCATAAGGACTTGGATACGCACCATTATGGAACATCGGGTTATAAGGAGCATCCACAGTAAAGGATCTTCCCATGTAATTTCCATCTATATACGCATCATAGTACGGTGTAGCCCAGTACTCATTAACGAAAGAATTTCCTGTATCTAACAAGCGTAAATGTGTATGACCATATTCATGAGCTATACCACCGACAGCGGAATGGAAATTATCACCCAACTGCATAATCCCTGCTGTTGATCCAGTGTAATTATAATTGATTTGAGGAAAGCAGTAATATATTTTACCTAATTCAGGATGTAAATTAGTATTTAGATACCCTGTACCATAATAATTTTCTACCGCGGCAATTATATCTCTTCTTACATAATCAATATCGGAGCCATATGTAGACTTGTTTCCAATAATCCAAAGCCCATCATCTCTTTCAGGGTTTTTAATTAGGTTCACCGTTAAGTTTATTTTTTCACGAGTCATATCAGACATATACTCCGGTAGTTTATTTAAAAGATCGTAAAATGATACAGTCCCACCGTCATATAAATAATCATATAGAGATTTAGTTTGATTCTCTCCAGTCGGGACTGTAAACATTGCTGGGTACCACTGTTTTTCTAAAACCCATTCATTCGTAATACTATTCCAGTTATTTATCACTAAATTCGTATCAGCTCTTGCTACAGTATAGTTTACATTGAAAGGTTTATCTGCGAAAGTCGCAGTAATTACACTTAATGTATAGTCACCAGTCAAGCCCGTTTTATTTTCAAAAGAGCCGACAAGTTCTTCATCAATCGGTATGTTTATTGTGCTTTCAAATTGCCCGTACACTCCAGTAACAGTTAACAGCGCAAATAGGAATACTATGCATTTTTTCATTTTACTTGTCCTTTTTTATTTAACTTGAGATTTGCATTTTTTTATTATCTTTCAAGTGTGGATGAAGATATTGCTTTTTCAGCGTGTCTTTACTCATCGACTGCGAAAGCTTTTTTAGGGCGGTCGCGGTTGTTTTTCATTGTGTCTTTTCATGTTTTGTCACTCCTTTTTACTTTAAATATAACATTCGTTTCGAGTCTTTAACAATTCCGTCGACCTTAAGCTGGTAATAATAAACGCCTGTGTTAAGTTTTACAGCGTTGAATCTAACAGAATGACTTCCTTTGTTTGCCTTTTTATTAACCAAATTCTGAACAAGTTCTCCTTTCATATTATAGATATTTATTTCAACATTACTTTGTTCTTCTATTGAAAATGATATAGTCGTTTCACCATTGAAAGGATTCGGATAATTTTGGTACAGTTTGAAATCTTTAATAAAATCTTCATTATTTTCTATAGAAGATAAATTTCCGTCTTTATCTACTTTCATTACCAACAAATCCGTCCAGTCCCATTCAATACCGCTGCCTTCTGTTTGACCACATAGAACATATCCGTTATCGTTTGTTATATGAATAGAATTTATATAATTATATCCATTATAGCCATATACTTTTGTCCATACTGTATCGCATTCTGTATCAAGCTTAATTAACCAACAATTATGAATTCCTATTTGACTTATATTTGCTCCTATACAATACCCGCCATCAAAACTTTTTGTTAAAGCATTTCCAATAACTCCTAATCCTTCCTCCCCTGAATCTATGATTTTCTCAATAAGCACATTACCCGCTGTGTCTATTTTATTTATCCAGACTGCAGTGGCTAATGAATCCCTCAAATATTGGTACCCTAACAAAATAATGTTGTTGTCACTACTTATACACACATCTCTAAAACCTTCCCCTTCATTACCTCCAAAAGACTTATCCCATAATACAATTCCTGAATTATCTATTTTTATAGCCCAACCATTAGTAGTCCACCTACCTTCATAGTCATAACCGTCGTAACAGCCCACACCATATATATTATCTTCAGAGTCAATAATTATTTTATTTAAAGTTGTACTTTTACTGTCAGAACCGGGAATACCATCACTGGCGCGTAATCTTCGTGACCATAAAGAATCTCCTTCGCTAGTTAACTTAAGGAATATTGTCTCATTTTCATAGGTTGAATCGCGTCTCACAACAGCTGTACCACCTACAATAAACCCACCTTCTGAAGTTTCTTTTATTGAATAAGCTTCGTTATCACAGTCTTCAAATAAGTATGTCTTGACCCATACTTTCTCTCCGTATTTATCCAATTTAAGAATACACATTGCTTGCTCATTACCAAATTCTAATTCGACATATCCGCAAATTACATATCCGTTATCTGATGTCAACTCTACATCAAACGCTTCTGCGTAACGATAATAATAATCATTCTCTAACGGATCACTGATCTCAATATTGTAATAATATGTCCTAGTCCATAGCGTATCTCCATTCTCGTCTAATTTCAAAATCCACATATGAGGAAATTGCCAGTCGGGGCTTTGAGGGTTATGGTCCCACCTTGTACCAACAACAATATAACCGCCATCAGGCGTTTGCTCTGCATCATAAGCCTCTTCTTCCAGTTTCCACTCTCCCGTATAAGTCTTGCTCCAAGTAATTACATCTTGGGCCAAAAGGATTATTGCTGTTAAGAGTGTTAAGAATACAATTATGTGCTTTTTCATTTTATTGATTTTTTCCTTTTTAAGTTAGCGTTTAATACGATGCACCGCGTTTGCCATTTAACTAACTTTTCCAGCATACGAAAGAAAATAAATGTAATATTTCTAATAGTTTTGTTTCAATTCATACTTCTATTGCATCCATAGATTACAAAAAATTATTTGTTTTGTCAAGTACTTTCTTTGGACAAATAAATTTAACTTTACATTGATGTTTGATAGGTAGTTCTTTATCTTCAAGTAGAATAATGATAAATTGCCACATATATATTGCCACATAGGATCGAAATGATACTCAGTAAAAAAATAAACGAAGGCTAACATAGGCAAAACGAAATGGGTTCTACTGTATTTTATTCCCACTTCGCTTAGCCTTGACCGTTGTGTGACATGCGAATCACTGATTGTTCATTTGTGTTAATTGAAATTGTTATATATATTTACCCGCGAAATTAATTATTAAACAATGGGATTGAAATGGATGAGCCTATAATAAAAAAAATTCCTACAGAAATATTCAGTTATCCCTTTACCGATAAAAGTAATCAGGCTTCTCAGGCCTTAAGAGAGCAATATTGTAGATATATTAGTGGCACTTGCACAAAACCCAGAAAAAGTGAACCTCATATTAAAGTTGGGGTCTGTAGTCTTGGTTACAAAGGCAGTTTTACAAATAACTATCTACCTGTAATTGTATGCCCTCACCGCTTTAGGGAGGATGTTGTTTTTGCTTCAATACGAGAAAGGTATTTGTCAAACTGGCAGGGAATCGAGTGGGTCTCTGAAGTTTCGATTGGCGTTGGTGGCAATGTCGATTTTGTAGCTGTTCAGAGGGATGGCGGTGGTAATATTACGGATTTTTTGTGTGTAGAATTTCAGGCAGCTGGCACAACGGGCTCGCCTTGGCAAGCTATTCTAGAGTTAAAAAAACATGGTTCATTTTTATTAGATAGTTATTATTATGGAATTAATTGGGCAAATGAGTTCATGAAAACAATGATGCAACAAGTTTATAAAAAGGGAAAAATAATTGATTTTTGGCATCATAAAATCATTTTTGTTATACAAGATGTAGCTTTATCTTATTTACGCGATGCTGTGGACACAAGCGATCTAAGACCTGCAACTGCTGATGACCCTATTCATTTTTGCACATATAAACTTGTTTGGGTTGAAAACAAATGGGTACTTCAATTTTCTGAAGCTGTATCCACTGATTTGGATGGAGTCAATAAAATATTAGGTGGAGCTGATAGCGAAAGATACCCAACAATTGATGAATTCAAATCTAGTATTATGAGAAAAGGGCGGTCTGACGGAGTGTTTTAAAATCGCTAATTCGTTTCTCTGCCAATTCATTGTATTTACTACTTAAATCTATTCCTATTCCTTTTCTCCCTAATTTCAAAGCGGTGATAACCGTGCTACCTGTGCCTGAAAAAGGATCTAAAACAATGCCCCCTTTTGGGCATGTAGCTTTTATTGGATTGAGCAATAATTCCTCCGGGAAGACTGCATAGTGCGCATCTTCTCTCCATTGATCTTCAGGCACAATTCTCCATATATCTGATGGCAAAAAGCCATTTGCTCCCATTTTTAGAATATAGTACCCCTTCTTTTCTAGCTCCAATGCCCTTCCACTTATATTTGTTTTATCGCTATGAAAAGTTCTTTGAACTCCTCTAATTGTCATTCTGAAATCTACTATTTTACCTGCGGTCATATCAAATATGACTTCGTTCAGCGCTTTTAGGGCTGATTCCTTTTCTTCTGCGCTCAGAACCGTACTCATTTCAATTTGTTTAAAATATTTTTTCCCACTTACTCCAGTGGCTGATACCATTTCTCCATTATACATTTTGGGTTTTTTTAATGGCGTAATTCTTATTTCATCGTGTGCGTAATAATATTTTTTTGATTTAACAAAATGAAAAACATGTTCATAGACATCCCTTAGTCGGTCTTTTGCACTTTGTGTGCCTTTCATTTGATCCCATATTATATCATTTCTCAATATCCATCCTTCTTCCATCATTGCTAAAGCAACCCTCCAAGGTATTCCCATAAGTTGTTTATTGTAATATTTATCTCCTAAATTTAACCAAAATGAACCGTCTTTTTTTAATACTCTCTTAATCTCGTTAAATATTTTAATTAATTTTTCCACATATTGATGCGGCTCTCTTTCATTCCCAATAATATATTCACTATTAAGAACAGTATCATACTCTCTTAGTTGCCAGTAAGGCGGTGACGTGATAACTGTATTTATAGATTCATTAGGTATCTTTTTTAGAATGTTTAGACATTCGCCTTCAATAAAAATATAATCTTCTTTGCCGCTCAATACTTGTTCGATATTCATTTTTTAATTTCCTATTTATATTTCTTTCGGGTTTAAATTATTCCTAGTTTTTATCGTTGAGGATATAAAGCTCTTCTCAGATAGCCAAGATATAACTATACTTCTAACTATATCCGCATCTTTTTCTCCAAATTCTCCCTTGAATTTTGCTATTAAATCCCATTGTTTTTCTGTGAATGATACTTGCACTCTTTTGGTCATTTCATTCCTCTTTTTTAATTACACAAATTTAACACATTTGAGACACATTTGCAAATGTTTTTTTGTTTTTTTCTTTTATTAACAAATTATTTAACTTATTTTTCATTCTTATTAATTTCGCGGGTTTTTATGATAATTGTTATCAGTGATCGCACAACACACAACATTGGCTATATGACTTGACCGTGTTATGTTTACTTGTGAGCTTATAGCCATGACCGTTATGTGAAACCCAGTGCCCCTTCTTATAGAAAACAGAGTTTTTTTAAACAAATATTAAGATTGATTAAAAGATTTGAGAAATTTATATTTGTAAGTATAGCAGTTAATTTAAATAAAAGTGTGGTGTGCAATGAAAACATTAGTAGAAATAAATAAAATTTGGGCAGCTGACAAAGAAGCCTTTCAATCGAAGGAAATTGGTGGTTTGCAATCTTTTGTAAAAGATGTTCTTGAATCAAAAGATTTATTCAATCTAAAACAAGGTTATGAAAGCACTACCATTGAAAACCGACAAAATGAATTTACTATTGAACATACCAAGAAAGGTCATAGAGCCGATTTTGTAATTTTTATTAAAGGTAATGAAATTGTAATACCTGTAGAAGTTGAGAAGCATAATAATATTGAAAAAGGAAGAGATCAATTATTTCAATACCAGAAGGATTGGAACAAAAAATATGGAATTCTTACAGACGGTAATCAATGGAGATTTTATAGGTCAAGTCAATATCGGTCTTTTTCTATTAATGAAATTTTAATAAATCCGAAAACATTTATTTCCTATTGGAATTTTTATATTCAACCTGAAAATTATTATATTGAATTATTTAATCCTAGTGGTCAACTTTTTTTATTTAATGATAAATTGAACCTAAATATAGCGCAAAATAAAATAATATTTTTTGATGAAATAACTCAGGTAATAAATAATTTCAAAGGTAAAATGGAAGCTATCGGAGCTTTTGGCGATTTATTTGATTATCAACAAAAAGATAAAATAGCAGTAGAGACTTCTTACGCTTACTTGATTCAATTTATTCTTTACAAAGTTCTCGTTGACAATAAATATAAGAAATTCAATGATGAGTTTAATCGAATGCTTTCTAAAGTCCAGAAAGCTATTATGGATAAAGATTTTTATTCTATTATTATAAATGAGATTAAAAACATCTCAGAATACATATCAACTTATATTTATATCCCCTTCAAAAACGAACAAAAATCAATTAATGAAAAACTGATAAGTAATCTTAGAAGTGATTTAAGCATTGATGATGTTGCACCATGGCTCGATATTATTTTATTTATCAATCGATATGACTTTTCAGGTTTAAAAAATGAAATTTTTGGATATATATATGAGAATTTCTTGAAGGATTTATTTAATCAAGGCAATAAAGGACAATACTTTACAGATCCTGCTGTTGTAAATTTTATGTTAGATGCAATAGGATATCAAAAAGATGAAATTCTTGATAATGTTTCTGAAGACAAAATATCTATAATTGATCCGAGCTGTGGTGCAGGCACTTTCTTATATAGTTCTGTTGATAGAATTATTGATACCTTTGATAATGGAACAAAAGAGCAATCTAAATTCATCGAAAATCTTGTTGATAAGAACATTTTTGGATTGGATATTGCCGAATTCCCTTTGTTTCTTTCAGAGATGAGTATTTTAATGCGTTTGCTACCTCTCATCGTAAACGACAATTACGAGAATCCTATTGAGAACAAATTGAAAATTTTCAAAACTAAAGATAGTATTACTGAATTTCTTGATACTGGTATCTCTACACATTCACAAGTTGATTTATTCGCACATCTTGAAAAAACTGCTCTTGATTACCCTTCATTCATGAGAGACCAGAAAGATTTGGAAGAGATGCTAAATTCATTGCAAGAAAAAAGTGGAGCTAGAGAACGATTTGATTATGTAATTGGGAATCCGCCTTACATTGGATTGAATAAATGTTACAATGATGGTGTCGAATTTACTAAACTATTAAGAGAAAAAAATAAAGATGGTACATCAAACCAAGAAAAATCTCTTTACCTGAATGATGTTTATGGTGTAAATTTGCATTCAATACCCGATAAACCGAAAAAAGGTAGACCAAACCCAAATTTATATGCATTCTTTATCGCTTTAGGTTTAGCTTTATTAAAAGATAATGGTAAAATCTGTTACATAATACCTCAAACTATTTTGGTTGATACAGATTACGATGTACTAAGGTATCATCTTTCAAAATTTACTACAATAGAGCAGATTATAACATTTGAAGGTAAAATGTTTATTGGTAGAGGACTTAAACAAAATCGTCCAGTTCCAACATCGTCTTTAATTTTTGTTGTTAAAAAGAAAACCCCTGATAGTGAACACTTAGTCAAGATAGTAAATTATAATGCATACTTAGAAGACGATGGTGTAGATTTTACAAAGTATTTTGAGACACAATCAAAAAATGAGAGAACTATAAAACAATCTGAATTGTTAACAAATCTCAACTCATGGAACTTAATTAAAAGAAATGAAACATTGATCAGCTTCATATCCTACTATATTAAAAATTCAGAAAATATATCAATTTACTACAATCATAAAGAAGCTGATGTGCATTTCAAAAATAGATTCTATTTTGATGGTGGTTATTCTATAGATGAGCGTTTAATAAAAAAAGAAAAAGATGTGTATATATATCCAAAAATCAACAATAATTACTTCAAAATAAAAAATATTAAGGGATATTGGCCAAATATTCGTAAAGGTGATTCGAAATATACTATTTTACTAAGACAGGGTAGCCAAGGTTACAATCTTCTCGAAAGTAAATATAAAGTCATTTGGTCTTATGCTAATACAAAAATATTTTGCTATACTGATAAACCTGTTGTTTGGGCACGGAATCAGATGAATGCAATAGGGAGTTCAAACAAATATGAAATCCTATATTTGTTAGCTCTACTTAATTCTTCTTTGTCAAGTTGCGTAATTAATACTATGATGAAGGCTGAAAATGAAGAAACCCTAACGATAGCTATCGGGCTAAAGAATATAAAATCTACAATTCGTGTACCTAAAATTAATGAGCAGAATAAATTTATTAAAGATGAAATCGTTAAATTTACAGAATACCTTTTGACTATTGAAGATTATGTTTTAAAAGACTTGGTCGAATTTACCACAACAATTCAAAAATTTTCGTCTGTGAAAGTTAAATCTAACGAGCTAATTATTACAGATTGTGATGGTAATAAAATAATTGAGACTATTAAATCTAAACCTAGCTTAGTTAAAAGTATTATTGACAATGTATATAAGCAAAATATTCTTAACGAAACCCACTATTCACTCCATGATCTAAAATTTCTTGAAGTTATAGATGTAGATGAACAAAAAAGTATAAAAAATTATATCGACGATTTAGTTTTTGCTTTGTATTTTAGTGTACCGGTAAGAGAGATAGGTATTATAGCTTCGAGTAAGTTAAAAAAAGAGTGCGAATCACATAAATTTTATAAACTCGTTTCAGGCACTACCCTGTAATATAAATTAACTGCTATCTTTGTAAGTGACTAAGTAACTTGAGGGGGCACTGGGCAACACATAACATGGGAAAAATGACACGGCGAGGGGAATGTTATTTGCCGCGCTTTTTTCCCTATCCGTTAGCATACATCACAACTTTAAACGGGTAGAGTAATGGTAAAACTCCTTTTAATATCTCTTAAGGGTTGTTGTAAAAGCTTAGGAAATTATGGTAAAAATACAGAATTTAATTATAAGTTTATATCTGTTTATTATTTAACTTGATTCTGGAGTCAGGAAATTGTATATTTTATTATCGACAGCACTAATAATTCCTAAAGTAAAAGTAGGTAGTTATGTTAGATACTTTTTATGTCGGTTTATTCTTCACTATCTTAAGCATTGCAATCACATGGTTTTATTCCTTACATCAGAATAAAATTGCACACGAACAGATGCTTAAGCAACTTTTTACTGAATTTAATTCAAGGTATGATTTATTGAACGAATTTTTGTCAGAAATTGAAAAAAATTATTATAATAGCGATTTACTGATTGACGATAAAAGATGTGAAATATTAAAACAAAAAACTATTGATTACTTTAATCTATGTGCGGAAGAATATTTTTGGTACAAGAAAAAAAGGATAGATCAAAAAATATGGGATGCGTGGAGCGCTGGAATGCAACATTGGTATAAAGTACCTGCCATTCAAGCTCTTTGGGATTCTGAAATAAAAGAAAGCTGTAAGTCTTATTACATCACAAATGGAAATGAGTTCTTCATAAAAAACTGAAGGAGAATTATCTATGACAATTAAAAAGGTTTTATTTTTCTTTTCTATATTTCTCATAAGTTATTTCAATAATGTTAATAGTCAAGAAGATTACCTATTCAAAGATGTTTTTTCAAAAGATCTAGACCGTGCGGATTTTTTAGATAAAAGTATGTCCTTTCTATTTATTGATGAGTACAAAAAAAATTATAACTATGATAATTTCTTAAAAGTAAAATCAAACATTGTTATCGCATATCAAGTTTGCGATAGCTTTGGAGTAAGCGTTCTAAGGGAGACAGCTCGGAATGTAGAGAAATATAAGAACGGTAAATGTATTGAATGGTCTACCCCTATTTCTAATAGAATATTTAAATATGATAAAAATAATAACCTTGTAGAAGACTCTTATTACGATTCTTTAGGTAAGATTCTAAGTAAGAATATGTATAAATACAATAAGCTTAATAAAGTCTTGGAAAATGCAGAATATTCAGATGATGGATCACTCCGAGAGAAAATTATCTATAACTACAATGAAAAAGGTAATATTTTATCTCAAATAAATTATTCCTCGAAAGGAAATATTACACAGCAAATTCTTTATGAATATAATGATTATGGGAATGTTGTTAAAGAAGAAAAAAATAATGGAAAAGGTGAGATTACCGATGGATTTTTTTATAAATATAACGATCGTAACAAAGTAATTGAATTAGTTTATTATCAAAACCAAGAATTATTAAAATTCAAAGCAACTTATGTTTACAATGAAAAAGAAAATATTGACTCGATTACAATAACGGAATATGAATCAAATTGTGTAGGTACATTTAAAATTGAAGATAATATGCTTAGTCAAGTAATTTACAATTATGGAGATCAAAATATTGGAAATCGGCTCTATAAGTATGAAGCAGGTCGAATTAGTGAAGTAATCAGTTCTGATTATGAAGGTAAAATCGAACAAATAACTACCTACATATATGATTCTAATGGAAACGAAATTGAAGAAAGCAACATTGTTTTTAAAGGTGCTGTCGAGAATAAAACAACTTCAAAGAAGGAATTTGACAAGTACAATAACTGGATTAAATCGAAAAAATTCAATAATAATATTCCTATTGAAGTTATCGAACGAAGAATCGAGTATTTCTAAAATAGATATAGGCGGAGTTTTTCTTGTTGGTACGGAACATTGAGAACAAATAAGATGAAGACTCTACCCTCTCAGATATGTGAAAGTTGTGACAAATGCTAACATTGGCTATATGACTTGACTGGTTCATGTGACTTGTGAGCTTATAGCCATAACCGTTAGGTGACACTTTTCTGTTTTCTAGTTAAAAATAATTGATAATCAGATGGAATTTCAAAATTAAAATGGTTAAATTGCGTTATGGAAAATGCTGAAAGAAATATCTCATCATACTACTCATACCATTTATCGCACAAATATTCTATGAATATAACTAAAGAGCATAAGAAATTTAATGGGCAATATTTTACTCCTGTTGAAATTGCCCATTTCATGTCTTCCTTAGTTACATCTGTTCATAAAGAAAAAATCTTTGTGCTTGATCCAGGTTGCGGTACAGGAATTTTAAGTTGTTCATTAATTGAAAATATTACAGCACAAAATTCAGGTATAAAAGAAATCTACTTATATGCCTATGAGACAGATAGCAATGTAATTAAAAAAGCAATTTCATCTTATTTAAAATTAAAAGACAATTTGCTTTTAAAAGGAATTATTTTGCATTTCCAGGTTTTTGAAAATGATTTTGTATTAGAATGCAGTCAATCATTATATAAAAGCGCTTCATTATTTAGTGATTTTTATAGATTTGATTATATTATTTGCAACCCGCCTTACTTTAAATTACAAAAAGATGACCCAAGAGTAAAAGCAACTGCTGTATTAAATAGTGGACAGCCAAATATTTATGCTCTATTCTTAGCGATTTCTGCCCAGCTTCTAAATTTAAATGGACAGATAGTCTATATTATTCCAAGAAGTTTTGCTGCCGGGGAATATTTTCGCAAGTTTCGAGACTATTTTTTTAAATTGATTACTATTGATCATGTACACTCTTTTATTTCAAGAGATGAAGCATTCAAAAAAGATGATGTGCTTCAAGAAAATATCATTATCAAAGGCACAAAAAACGATTTTGTAAAAAGTAAAGGTAATATAAGAGTATCAATTTCAAAAAATCAAAGTGATTTGAGCACTCCAAAAGTTTTTGAAGTGCCTTATAAAGATGTAATAGATATTTCAACTTCAAATAAATATTTCTTTATTCCGGTATCTGAGAGAGACATTACTCTCATTGAACTATTTAAAAACTGGAATAATACACTTTCTTCTTTTAATATCAATATCTCAACTGGCCCCGTTGTTTCATTTCGTGCAAAAGATTATATTGTTAATGAAAAGAGCGATTCAAAAGATACAGTTCCATTGCTATGGATGCATAATGTGAATAAAATGAAGATTAAATATCCATCATTTCATAAAAATCATGCCCCATTAATTAAAAATACAAAAGAATCCGAATATCTCCTCATTCCAAACAAAAATTATGTCTTGCTTCGTAGGTTCAGCTCCAAAGAGGATGCGGATCGTTTAATAGCTGCACCTTTTTATGCAAAAAATTATAATTGCCCCAAGATTGGGGTCGAGAATAAGTTAAATTACATATATAAAAAATCTGGAAGCTTAACTGAAGATGAAACAAATGGTATTGCTGCTCTTTTAAATAGTAAAATTTATGATGATTACTTTAGAATTTTTAGTGGTAATACGCAAGTATCTGCTACAGAACTAAGAAATATTTCTTTCCCTTCATTAAATCTTATCGTTGCTATCGGTAAGATGGTCAAAGAAAAGTCCTTTATATCTGATTTTTATAATATTGAGGATGAAATTGAAAAAATATTAGAGATAAATAGGAAATAAAAAATGTCCAAAGTTGAAGAAGCAAAAATTATTCTTGTAGCACTCGGATTACCAACGGCTCAGCAGAACGAGATAAGTGCCTATACTTTACTTGCTTTATTGCAATTAAAGGAATCTGACCCATGGTCGAACTCAAAAAAGACTAACTTGGGCATTTCTAAAGGTATAATGAGTTTTATTTCGAAAGAATACAATAGAGAATATGCTCCAAATACAAGAGAAACTTTTAGACGACAAGTTTTACACCAATTTATGCAAGCTGGTATAGTTTATTACAACCCTGATGACCCGAATTTGCCAGTTAATAGTCCCCGTGCTCACTATTCAATTTCAGACATTGCACTCTCAGTTATAAAAGAATTTAAATCAATTAAATGGGATATTGCGCTTAAGAATTTTTTAATGAATGTGAATTCTCAAAGAAATAAATATGAGAAGAAGAGAAAATTTAATAAAATATCAATTAATCTTCCTAACGGAGTTGAATTAAAATTGTCGCCTGGGAAACATAATATTCTACAGTCTGAAATTATATATAGATTTATGCCTCAATTTGCTTCTAATTCTTCAATAATTTTTGTAGGTGACACAGAGAATAAAAACTTGTATTACGAACAAAAAATGTTTGATTCACTTAAAATTCCATTCGATGAACATAGCAAATTCCCAGATGTTGTTCTTTTTGACAAAAATAAGAATTGGTTATACCTCATTGAAGCTGTAACATCGCATGGTCCTGTAAATAGTAAAAGACACATTGAGCTTGAAGAATTACTCAGTGAATGCAAAGCCGGGAAGATATTTGTTACAGCATTCCTAGATTTTTCTTCATTTAAAAAATATTCAAATGATATTGCATGGGAAACCGAAGTTTGGATTGCAGAGAATCCTGAACACATGATCCATTATAATGGGGATAAATTTCTTGGCCCTAGATAATTATTAATGTTTAAGGAATGTTATGTCAGATATGAACTTGTTAATTGATGAAATTATTGAAAAAGCAAAAGGTATTGAATATGATAATGAGATACTTGATGTCGTTATCGAGCGATCTGAAATGATGATAAGAAAGATATTTGGTGATGATTCTCATTATATCAAAAAATTAAATTCTATTAGTTACACTCCAAACCTTACTGGTTCAGGTACTCCAAGTTCTATTTACCGTGATTGTTATTATAGAGGGAAAAATAAATTACTCAACCTTCTTAATATTATTAAAGAAGATCTTTCATTTGATCAACAATCTGATACAAAAATAAAGAAGGACACAAAACAAGTTAGTAATAATGATATTTTCATAGTACATGGGCATTCTGAAGAAATGAAGTTGGCAGTCGCTAGAACAATAGATAAATTGGAACTTAATCCAATTATTTTACATGAGCTACCCAATAAAGGTAGAACAATAATTAAAAAATTCTCAGACAGCTCAATAGCTCAATTTGCAATAGTTTTATTATCTGCCGATGATTATGCGTATGAAAAAAATGGATCTCCCGATAATGGTAAATTTAGGGCTCGGCAGAATGTTATATTTGAATTAGGATATTTCATTGGATTTTTAGGTATAGAGAAAGTTTTAGTTTTATATCAAGAAACAGATAATTTTGAAATTCCATCTGATTATAGCGGGGTCTTGTTTGTTCCATTTGATAAAAATGGTAAATGGAAGTTTGATCTTGTGAAAGAATTGAATGCTGTTGGCATAGTAGCCGATGCTAATAAAATATTATAACAGAAAAGCGACACCTAACATGGGAAAAATGACACGGCGAGGGGAATGTTATTTGCCGCGACTTTTTTCCCTATCCGTTAGCGGAAAGATTTTGGAGAGATACATAGAATGACTTACTTAAACTATAAGACAAGGAGACAAAAGAAATGAAAAAGAATAACAACAAAAAAGAAAATGATTTTATCGATATCATTGACGAAACATTACAAAGAATTAGTAATGAAAATAAGGTTATTGACTCGCTTTCAAAAATTCTTGAGAAAAATACTGCTTTGAGTGCAGCTGAATCCCAAAAAACTGTTCAGGATATTTCTGATTCAATAGATTTAATCGCTGATAATTTTGAAGACCTGCAGATTGCCAAAAATTCAGGTAAAACTAGAATGGAATGGTTAAAAAACAAGTTGGATGAAACAATAACAAAGTATAGTCCTGAGAATCCGAGTGATTTAATAACTGAGATCAAAGGATCCTTGAAAGATTCGAATATAAAAATTGGAATAGATGTCTTCGGCAAAGAGATTGAAATTTCAGAAATACTAATTAGCAGTAAATACGAAAATTTAAACAAAACAGCAATTGTTAAAGATTTTCAGGAAGAGATAAAAAATAATACGCTTTTAGGTGCTATTGTTTTTGAAAAAAATAGTATTACAATTGATGAAAAACACAAGGAGATTCAGGCTGTCAAAGATTATTTTAATGCTAAATTGGATTCCCCTTCAGATAATAATTTTAAAAAAGCCATTTCTACAGCAACTGTGATTGCTCAAAAAAATAATCTTCTACCTGTACAACTTAAAGACAAAACACCAGATGAAATTGCGATGATAGTTGATAAGGGTGTAACAGCCGCCAAAGTAGCTTATAAACTAGGAAAAGGCGAACTCTCTCCGATTGATGCCGTAGAATATACTATAGACAGGAATGTTGCTATCCTAAATTCTGCCATAACAAAAACAACTACAAAATACGGCGGAATTGTAGGAGGTAAAGTCGGAGCCTTCATAGGTTCAGTTTTTGGGCCTGTGGGTACGGTTATCGGAGCTGCAATCGGTACTGTCGTTGGAAAAGTTGCTGGCTATATTGTTGGTACTGTTATTTGTGAAGGAATAAAAAAAGTTGCAAGTGCAGTAAAATCTGTATGCAGTACCGCATGGGAAGGTATTAAATCAGTTGCTTCTGCATTAAATCCATTTAACTGGTTTTAGGTGGTGTATTTATGTGTATTAATGACAAATACTTTATAAAAAAAGATGATATTTTAAAAAAATATAATAGTATCAATAATTTTTATATGGACTGCCTTTTAACACTGTATGGAGAACCAAAAAAAAATATTACTTTATACCCTTACTCTCCCTTTAATATCATAAAACCTAAAGGTGATAATAATTATTCCTGTTTAGATGCCTTAGAAGGAAAAACAGGAGTATATATTTTTATTGATAATAAAAGATTTCCTGTCTATATTGGTATCGGAGGCAAGAAGTTAGACGGGCAAAATTTAAAAACTCGTGTTTCTCAAGAATTGAATGTTTATGTTGAGAAAGGAAGTACCCAAACAACAATTTATGCTAAAAATTCTGGTGCGACACTTTCAAAAAATATTCAAGAAATAGATAGTTTATTATTAAATACCTCGATTTTACCGGACAACTCAATGAAAACAATAAAATCATTATATCTCTTGGTTATTCCTGTTGGAAGCATAAGTAATCAAACAGATGTAACTACATCAAAATGCTTAGAAACAATTTTAATAGCTTTATTTCATCCTAAATATAACAAATAACGGAGGTAAAAAATGGCAAAAGCAATCAAATTCAACCTGATGTTAGACAGCAAACCTGTTAGAGACATTGAAGGATTAAGAGAGAATTTCTGCATTGATGATGTTTTAGATTTCTACCAAAAGCGGTTGCTTCAGAAATGGCTTAAAGTAAGAGGTTATGAAGATCTACTTGAGAAAGTTGAAGCTATCAAAGCTAATCAATCAGCAGTCATAGAGTTGATAAAAATCTTTGATATTCAGAAATCTGAAAAAGAAATTAAAGAAGCGGTCTATTCTCTTGAGTTTTGGCAGGAGAGAAAAATTGAACTTGAAGAGTGGCACAAAAAAGATCTGAGAATAAAAGAGATTGTTGCTGATTATCATAATGGGTATGATGTGTTAAAAGCTAAAATTCTTGAAAACAAAGAAGATATGCCCTTTATGAAGTCTGCAACAAAAGAAATATATGATAAGTATCTCGAAATTTTTAGAATAGATTTCAGATATTTCTTCAACGATTTTAAAGAAAAATCCCCTTTAATAGTATATGCCGTTTTAATGAACCAAGATTTAAGAAAATTTTTCTTAGAAGATAACTCAATAAAGCAAGAACTTTCTAATTCATTTTTGCTTCAAGATTTAAAAGTTGCTAAAACTAAATTTTATTCAATCTTTGACGATTTTAGTAAAAAAGAAAATAAGGATTATGATGAACTAAGTGCTATTGATAAAATTCAAAAAAATACTAAGTTACATACCTTCACAGGGATAACAGATGGCTACTGGAAAGATCTGGAAGAAGTTAAAACAAAAGTAATGGTATTATCTATTCCATCTGGCACATTTGTAAGAAGTGTCAACAAGCCTAAAGAAGAGATATCTGCACAAGAAATAAATGGGAATTTCCTTTCTTTAGACGGGCTTCTTTACAAATCAAACAATTCTTCATCTCCAGTTGTTTACTTGGAGGTTTAAATTATGAAAAATAATTCAGAAAATAAATTATCATCTTACATTGAGGCATTACGGCCAATTATTTATATCCCAACTTTCGATTTTAATGCTTTCGACAACCTAATTGAACAAATTAAAGGCAGTAGCACTAAAATATATGAATTTAATGAAGGTTTAGGATATGTCAATTTTAAAAATAAGCTACCTGAAACAGCCTATACAATTGAGCAATTTCTATCTCTTTTTATATCATCAGAACAGGAAGCTGCTTTTTTGGTTTTAAAAGACATTCATCACCACCTAAACAATCCTAAAGTAGTATCATTACTCAAAACAATCGCCTTGAAAAATATTTATGATAATAATTTTTATGTGACAATTTTTATAGTATCTACAAGGCTCGTGATTCCTGTTGAACTAGAGAAACTTATTACTATTTTTGATACTCCACTACCCAATAAAAATGACATAACAAAATTAATTAAAACTTTTTCTGATGAGATTGAAGTAAAAATCAATGAAAATTTGATAGATGAACTTTCATTGTCACTTAAAGGATTTAGTGAATTTGAGATTATCCAGATTTTAAATCTTGCGTATCAAAATAGCGGTACTATAGAAAAAAAAGATACAAAATTAATTCTTGAAGAGAAAGAACAGATAATAAAAAAGTCCGGAATGTTAGAGATTTTAAATTTTCCTGAAACGATAAATGATATTGGCGGGTTAGAAAATTTAAAAAAATGGCTCTCTGACAAAGGAGAGATTTTCAGAAGACTTGAAGAAGCTTTGAAATATGGTGTGGAAATACCAAAAGGTATTATGATTGTTGGTATGCCTGGTTGCGGAAAAAGTCTTACTGCAAAGTCAACCGCAAACCTTTTTGATGTTCCTTTGCTTCGACTTGATGTTGGCAAATTACTCGGAAAGTATGTTGGAGAAAGCGAAGACAATATGAGAAGAGCTATAAATATTGCAGAAGCAATTAGCCCTTGTGTTTTATGGGTTGATGAGATAGAAAAAGCTTTCTCTGGTGTAGGTGAATCCGGTGGTAGTCATGAAGTAACAACAAGACTATTTGGTTATTTTTTAACATGGATGCAAGAAAAAAGTTGTTCGGTATTTGTGGTGGCAACCTCGAATGATATTTCAAAACTACCCGCGGAATTTTTAAGGAAAGGTAGATTTGACGAAATCTTCTTTGTTGATTTTCCTAATAATGAAGAAAGACGAAGTATTATTGAACTTCACCTAAAAAAAAGAGGGAAATGGAGTAAAGAAATTGACACAATAAAATTACTGAAAGAAACAAAGGGTTATAGCGGTGCCGATATAGAAGCAGTCATCAAAGCCACTATAGAAAAATGCTTTTTAACTAATGCTCAAGGTATAAAAACGGATGATCTTATTGCAGAAATCAAAGACACAAAACCAATGTCTATTTCTCTTAAGGAAAAAATTGATAGTTTAAGTAAGTCATTAGAAAAAATTGATGTAAAAAAAGCAAGTAAGGGAGAGTAGAACTTAGCTCCAAAATCCAACCGCTAACATAGGCAAAATATCACTGACTGGTTTAATTGACTTGTGTGGTGCTTTTAGCCTTGACCGTTACAAGCAATAGTATCCCAATTAGAAAAGGAAATTAAATGCTTTCAATTAAAGAGTATGTACAGATCAAAGATAGCCTTGAAGAATTCTACATCAGTGAGGATAACCCTTACAAACAGGATGAGATAGCTGCTGAGCTTAGTAAAAAATATCCTGAATATAATTTTGGATTACTACTTAAACTGATAAAGTTGTCAAAAAATGACGAAACAGACGAATTTATATCTGTATTGAATTCTCTAGTGGATAAAAAGTCGTTAGATCTTTCTATCACCTACCCTTACAAAATGTTAGATCCTGATCGACCTGAATTTAATAAGGAAAAAGAAAAAATCCTGGCAGTGTTCTTAAAGAAAAGAGCTGAATACCTTGAAGCTGATTACGATATTTCGTACAATAAGATTCTATACCTGAAAGAGCTATTCGGGATTTACGATGTTCTTAAGGATGATATTAATCTTGAATCAGTAACAAAAAAACTGATCAGTCTTGATTTTAACTATGTGTTCATTAAAAGACACTACGAAGGCAATGTGAGCGCTCCGCATAGACAAAAGATGAACAATTTCTTTAAGCATTATCAAGATTCTTTTAATGAATGGAATAATACTATAGAAGAAAAAATGCAGGTTTTCTCGAAGATATTTAGCGAGATCAAATACAATTCAGCTTCACTGAAGATAGCAAATATTCAGAGCTGGGATGAATTTACGAACAGCTATATCCCGAAACTAGTATATGCGAAAAACAAGCTTGATTTTTATGAACTGCTATCCGAAATGGTGCATAAGATCGGTGATAATCATAACAGGCTGACTTTCCCAGAAGACATCGAAAAGCAGTTTTATAATCCCGGGTTAAGGCTGATTTTTATAAATGATAAATATTACGCCTGTACAGATCATGATCAAGACGGAATTAAGATTTGCAAAGGTGATGAACTTATAAATATAAATAAAACGAATGTTTTACTCTATATTGAAGAGAATCAAAGTAAATATCCACTTGTAAAACATTACCATTTTTTACCGAAATTCAGTGCTTTTTACAAGATGGGTAATGACCTGCTCACATTTTCTAAAGACAAGATACTCAAAGCTGATTTCAGAAGGTCAGATAATAGTATTTATTCAGTCGAATTCTCTCATAAAAAAGAAAGTGAAAACAAAAATAATTCTTCCGAGTCCGCCCTAAATAAAATGACCTTCGAAATGCTTGAGAACGGTGTTCTTTTGATCGAAATACCAGCTTTCTGGGGTAGTAACATCTATGCCGATTTTGCGGCAAATCTCAAGAATTATGATATATCCAAGATCAGAGGAATTATTTTCGATGTAAGAAGGAACGCTGGGGGAAATTCAGGTTTCGGAGACAAAATATTCAGCCATTTTACATCTGATGAAGTAAAAAATTATTTCTTGACATACACTAGGGTACATATACCAATCCATAGCCTTGATGGCATAGAAGATATCAAGCTATTCGACCATGCACTAATTAAGCCTTCTCAGGATTTGAGAATCAACTGCCCGGTTGCTGTTATGACGAGTCCTTACACTGGTTCGGCTACAGAAGGTTTCGTCTTTTTGTTCAAGTATTATAAGCGCGGTAGAATCATCGGACTGCCTACTTCAGGTTCTACAGGAAATCCACTATTCTCTCTGCTCAAAGGAGGCGGAATTCTAAGGGTTAACCTCAATATTTCAATGTATTTTACTTGTAAAGGTATTGAACCTGATATTTATATTGAAAACTCGATCCCCGACTTGTTAAAAGGTAGCGACACTCAATTTAATAGAGCTGTTGAATATTTAATAAATAAAAAATATGGTGACTTGTGTTCTTGAAAGATGTTGATATAGTTCTTGATTGGGATACTACAGCTTGTAACATAGGCAAAATATCACTGACTGGTTTATGTGACTTGTGTGGTGCTTTTAGCCTTGACCGTTAGAGGCAACCACAACTTTAGAATTTTAAAATAAGAAGGAGAATTAACATGAATCGATATACAATACCAATATTATTGATTTCTTTATTTTATTCATTTGCTATGTCAGGTGATGGAGGAAATGAACCAAAAGTATTGAAAACTATCGCAGAATTAGAAGGATACAAAATTGAAAATATGTGGCCTGATCAAAATAATTATATTGATTCAATTGAATATAAAGGTATAAAAAAAGAATATTTGGAAAAGGGTAGGGCTTTAGGTTTTAAAAATGATGGCCTCATTCTCCAAAGATATTGGGATCACAGAATCAATTTGAATAATTGGAAAAAACTTTATAAGCTTGGTGCTGATACTGTAACCTATTTTTATAAATATGATACCATGTTCGATCATGCGATGATTGCCCATGCAGTAATAATAGGTACGATAGAAGACATTGAGTTTTCTTCAGGCCCACTAAAAACCACCTATACTGTAAATGTTGATGAAGTATTAACCGGAAACGATTTATATGTAAATTTTCCAGAATGTAGATTCTTGTCAAAGTGTCCCACTGATTCCTGTTTAAAGTGTCACAGTTTC
>ENA-UPTA01001882-UPTA01001882.1-activated-sludge-metagenome-genome-assembly--contig:-NODE-1882-length-22464-cov-29.600741_pt1 | contig 22464 bp, 11 predicted proteins | sample MGYA00238184_ERZ773361 | MGnify/ENA primary metagenome ERZ773361 (study PRJEB29100, sample SAMN05720205) | activated sludge metagenome | isolation source: anaerobic digester from wastewater... | reverse complement strand
GAATTCAAGAAAAGCCGGGAAGTGTATGGCGCACACATTGATAAAATTCTTGAATTGTCAGGCCAGGGGAAGGAAAAAGAGGCTCTTGCCCTGATGACTGGAGACGCCAAAAAAGCTGCCATGAATGAGCAGGAGTTTATTGATAAGCTTATGGACAGCAAGATTGTACTGGCGAAGAAGACGTCCGACGACAATACCAAAGCCGCCAATACCGCCATGATGTTCATGATTGCCTTTACCCTAATGGCCATTGTCGTAGCTGTGATTATGGGCGTTGTCACTTCCAGGATTGTCCGGACAATCATCACCTCTTTGCTTGCGGAAACAAAAGCTCTTATTGATGCCTGCCTGGAAGGCAAACTGGCCACCCGGGGGGATCCGCAAAAAATCAACTTTGAGTTCAGGGATGTTCTCAAGGGAGTCAACGATATGCTTGATGCCCTGATTGCCCCTCTGAATGTTACGGCGGAATACGTGGACCGGGTTTCCAAAGGGGATCTTCCTCCGAAGATTACAGAAGCCTACAAAGGCGATTTCAACGAGATTAAGAATAATCTCAATCAGTTAATTGATGCGATCAACGAGCTGAACAATGATTTGGGGATAATGATTCAGGCGCAGAAAGCCGGTGATATAGAAGCTCGCTGTTTAGGTAAAGGATTGCACGGTGTCTATGCCGGACTGGCTGATGGGATTAATCAATCACTCAATTCGATTATTCATCCTGTAGTGGAGTCTATTGGAATTATGGAGATGTACGCAAAAGGCGATCTTTCACAGGAGATGAGAGCTTTGCCAGGCAAACAGATTGTTCTCACTAATGGAATAAATGCCATTCGTTCGAATATATTGGCTTTGATTGCGGATACGGATATTTTGGCGAAGGCCGCTATCGAGGGCAAGCTTGCCACCCGTGCCGATGCCACGAGACATCAAGGGGATTACCGCAAGATTGTTCAGGGGATCAATGATACATTGGATGCCGTGATTGGTCCGTTGAATGTGGCTGCGGAGTATGTGGATCGGATCAGCAAGGGCGACATCCCGCCGAAGATTACCGACAAGTATTCGGGTGATTTTAACGAGATCAAGAACAATCTTAATAACTGCATCGACGGTCTGGGAGGTTTGGTGGAATGTGACAAGGTCATGCACCGCATGACGCTGAACGATCACACGAAGAAAGTTGAAGGAAATTATGTGGGGATTTTTGCTTCGATGGCACACTCCACCAATGAAGTTCGGGATCGCCTCCTGGGGGTTACTCGCCAGATCAACGAGGTTTCGGTCGGAAATACGTCGGAACTAGCGGAGTTAAAGAAGGTTGGAAAACGTTCCGATGAAGACCAGTTACTGCCTGCCGTGGTTGGCTGCATGGAAACGATCGATATGCTGATCAATGATACGGGCGCTTTGGCGAAGGCGGCCGTGGAAGGCAAACTGGCCAATCGCGCCGATGTTACCAGACACCGTGGGGAATACCGCAAGGTTATTCAAGGGATCAATGATACGTTGGACGCGGTTATTGCTCCTTTGAATGTTACGGCGGAATATGTGGACCGGATTTCTAAAGGGGATATTCCTCCGAAGATTACAGAGGCCTACAAGGGCGATTTCAACGAGATCAAAAACAACATTAATCAGCTGATTGATACGTTGAGCACCATTCTTGAAGAAATGAACGTTGTTTATCGCGAACAGAAGGCAGGCAACATTGATGCATTCATAGAAGCGAAAAACTTTGCCGGCGCTTATGGCAAGATGGCCGCCGGTGTCAATGACGGGATGAAAATGCACATTGACAACACGGTGAAGATTCTGAACATTCTCGGCAAATACGCAGACGGTGATTTTTCAATGGTTTTAGAGAAAATGCCCGGCAAACAGGCGCTTGCCAATGAAATGATGGATAAACTGCGCGGCAACCTGATGATGATCATTGCCGAGATCAACAATCTGTCTTCGTCCTGTGTCGAAGGGAAGCTTGCCACTCGAGGAGATGCAACCAAGTTCCAGGGGGATTACCGGAAAATCGTTGAGGGCATTAATGATATGCTCAATGCTTTGATATCTCCTCTGAATGTTACGGCGGAGTATGTGGATCGGATCAGCAAGGGGGATATTCCGCCGAAGATTACCGACAAGTATTTGGGGGATTTCAACGAGATCAAGAACAATCTCAACAACTGCATCGACGGTCTGGGAGGTTTGGTGGAATGTGACAAGGTCATGCACCGCATGACGCTGAACGATCACACGAAGAAAGTTGAAGGAAATTATGTGGGGATTTTTGCTTCGATGGCACACTCCACCAATGAAGTTCGGGATCGCCTCCTGGGGGTTACTCGCCAGATCAACGAGGTTTCGGTCGGAAATACGTCGGAACTAGCGGAGTTAAAGAAGGTTGGAAAACGTTCCGATGAAGACCAGTTACTGCCTGCCGTGGTTGGCTGCATGGAAACGATCGATATGCTGATCAATGATACGGGCGCTTTGGCGAAGGCGGCCGTGGAAGGCAAACTGGCCAATCGCGCCGATGTTACCAAACACCGCGGGGAATACCGGAAGATTGTTCAGGGGATTAACGACACGCTGGATGCGGTCATCGGTCCGTTGAATGTGGCTGCGGAGTATGTAGATCGGATCAGTAAGGGTGACATTCCTCCAAAAATCACAGATACATATCTTGGTGATTTCAACGAGATCAAAAATAATCTCAATAACTGCATCGACGGTCTGCAGGGGCTTGTCGAATGCAACAGTATTCTGCAGAAAATGGCATACAATGACCATACGAAAAAAGTGGAAGGAAACTATGTTGGCATATTCGCATCTATGGGTGAAGGAACCAACCTTGTTCGGGAGCGCCTGCTCAATGTGACGAAGCAGCTCAATATGATCGCTGTTGGTGACACGACTGAACTTGACGGTTTAAAGAAGATCGGCAAGCGGAGCGACGAGGATCATCTATTGCCAGCCATTATCGAGTGTCAGGAAAACATCAAACTGCTTACCGATGACACGAATACCCTGATTAAAGCGGCCGTGGAAGGCAAGCTGGCCAATCGCGCCGATGTGACCAAGCACCGTGGAGAATACCGCAAGATTGTTCAAGGGATTAACGATACGTTGGATGCGGTGATCGGTCCATTGAACATGGCTGCGGAATATGTGGACCGTATCGCTAAAGGCGATACGCCTCCGAAAATATCTGATTCTTATAATGGGGATTTCAACGAAATTAAGAATAATCTCAATCAGTGCATTGATGCGATAGGCGTTCTCGTTGAGGAGATCGGAGTGATCATTACAGGAGGCAGAGAAGGAAAACTGGCCACCAGGACAAATGCCGACCGTGCGCAAGGAGTTTATCGAAAAGTATTGAGAGGCGTCAATGAGACGCTCGATACGATTATCGGTCCTCTGAATATGTCTGCTGAATATATTGATCGAATCTCCAAGGGGGATATTCCGCCGACGATCACTGAAACCTATACCGGTGATTTCAACATGATTAAGAACAATTTGAATGTTCTGATCTCTTCCAATAATGAAATTACGTCCGTCGCAGAAGCGATTGCAGGCGGCAATTTGATGGTTACCGTCAAGAAGCGTTCAATGGAGGACAAGCTCATGGCGGCCTTGGAGGATATGGTGAAAAAACTTACCGAGGTTGTCACCAATGTTCAGAATTCGGCGGATCAAGTGGCTATGGGGTCGGAGGATATGAATGTCAAATCGGAAGAGATTTCTCAAGGAGCGACGGAACAGGCGGCATCCGCAGAAGAAGTGTCTTCTTCCATGGAACAGATGACTTCCAATATTATGCAAAATGCCGACAATGCCCAGCAGACGGAAAAAATCGCGGTCAAGGCGGCGGAGGATGCCCGCCAGGGCGGTTCAGCAGTGGCGGAAACGGTAACGGCCATGCAGGATATTGCCAGCAAAATATCCATTATCGAAGAGATTGCCCGCCAGACCAATATGCTGGCGCTCAATGCCGCCATTGAGGCGGCCCGTGCCGGAGAGCATGGAAAGGGATTTGCCGTGGTGGCCGCCGAAGTCCGCAGATTGGCTGAACGAAGCCAGACGGCAGCGGGTGAGATCAATCGTCTGTCGGCTTCCAGCGTGGAAGTTGCCGAACGGGCTGGACAGCTTCTGGCCAATATTGTTCCGGCTATCCAGAAGACGGCGGATTTGGTTCAGGAGATCACCGCTGCCAGCAACGAACAGAAAAACGGGGCTGATCAGATCAATAAGGCCATTCAGCAATTGGATTCGGTCATTCAGCAAAATGCTTCCAGTTCGGTGGAGATGGCCGCTACGACCAACGAGATTAAGGAGCAATCACAGCAACTTCAGGAAGCTGTCGCCTTCTTCCGCACGGACAACAAAAGAACTGCGGGAAAGACTATCAAACGAAGAATTGCCAATGATAAAAGAGGTGCTCAACGCTTTATCGGCCATGGGGCTGGCTCAGTAGGGACTCCGTCCAAAGAGAAAGAAAGCGGTGCAGGATTTTCGTATGATATGGCGGACGCATCCAAAAGCGATTCTTTGGATGCCGAATTTGAAAAGTATTGATTGATTATCCGTAGATGCAAGGAGAAAACCTATGGCAGCGGGAGAGATAGCCCAGGCAACACAATACCTGACCTACAAACTGGGAGATGAGGTTTTTGCCATTGATGTGGCCAAGGTTCGGGAAATACTGGATTTTACACCAGCGACCAAAATTCCGGGAACGCCGGATTTTATGCGCGGCATTATCAACGTGAGGGGAAATGTGATCCCAACAGTCGATATGCGCCTAAAATTCGGCCTTTCGCAGACGGAAAAAACGGTAGATACGTGCATTGTGGTCATGGAAATCACGTTGGAGGACGAAACACTGGTTGTCGGCGCTCTTGTTGACTCCGTTCAGGAGGTTTTCGAGTTGGAGCCGACAGCCATTGAGCCTCCGCCCAAACTGGGCACACGATGGAAAACAGAATTTATTAAGGGGATCGGCAAACATAACGGTGAACTTATTATCATTTTGGATATTGACAGGGTTTTTTCAACAAGTGAACTCACGCTGATCAACCAAAATGGTGGTGGGTGAAAGGCAGATCTTTGTTGAAAAAAGATAGCGAGTCCGTCAGGAAAACCGGACATGATGTTTTTTCAGGAGCGCGTAAAGACGAGATTGGGAAAGGCCTGAAAGGAGACAGGCTTTTTCAATGCTGTTTCCAGAGGCCATTTTTAGTTCTTGTAAATACTTTTTTTCGGCATCATGAATGGCAGCGTCTCGGACATCCTGAAGACTTAAGTTTTGTTCGATGATTCCGGCATTGGCTACCTGGCCCGAGGGATGAGGCTGTTGTTTGTGTTCGCTTAACTGGGATTGGGATAGTTTGATGCGGATGTGGCGGGGTAGGTCATTGGAAAACAGGACAGACCGGTTGCCCGCCATCAAAATCGCCTGTTCTACAGTGCTGAAAAGCTCACGTACGTTTCCGGGCCAATCATAGGCTTTGAGCGCCTGAATAAAATCAGGTGATGGACTCATCCTTTTTGTGCCATGGCGCTCAACATTGATGCCGATTTTGTAATTTACCAGTTCCTCGATATCCTCCAGACGCTCTCGTAAAGGTTTGAGTTGAATGACGAAAGAGCGGATGCGAAACAGAAGGTCTTTCCGGAATTCACCGGCTGCCGCCATTTGTTCAAGATCGCGGTTTGTCGCTGCGACCAGACGAAAATCACTGGACAGTTCGTGTTTGCCGCCCAGTGGACGGAAACGGTGTTCCTGCAGAACGCGCAGAAATGATTTTTGAACGGAATAGGGGAGTTCGCCGACTTCATCCAGAAAAAGAGTGCCTCCGTCCGCTTGTTCAATCAATCCTTCACGCATCCGGTCGGCGCTGGTAAAGGCGCCTTTTTCATGTCCGAACAGAATGCTTTCCACCAGCGTTTCCGTCAAAATCGCGCAGTCCACAATGACGAAATTTTTATGGGAACGCGAAGAATTCTGATGGATTGCCCAGGCGAAAAGCTCTTTGCCCGTGCCGGTTTCTCCGGTAAGAAGTACATTGGTTTCGGATTCGGCCACCTGTCGTATTTGGTCCAGGTTGTCTCTGACGGCTTGGCTGTTACCGACGATTCCGTCCCGTTTGATACTCAATTTTGCTTCCGGCGCAGGCGTAGTCGAGGCTTCTTTATACTGCAATATTCGAATCAGCGGTAGAACCATCAGGCTGATCGTGGAAGGTTTTTCGATGTAGTCCCACGCTCCCTTTTTTATGGCCGTTTCCGCGCTTTGATGATCTCCCAATCCGGTCATGACGATGACTTCGCAATGAGGCGCTGTTTTCTTGATGTCTGACAGAGCGTCAATGCCGTTGCCGTCGGGTAAATGAACATCGAGAAAAGCGGCTTCATAGGGCATGGCCGAAATCATTTTTTTGCTTTCTTCGATGGTCAGCGCACAATCCACCTCGTGTCCCATGGATTTGATCTTACGGGAAAGCAATTTACACATGCCTTGATCATCATCAATGATCAGAACTCTCGCCATCGGGGTTGAATTCCTCCGTCAATTATTTTGTTATGATCAAAAAAGGAAACTTTTTGCAGATAATATACTCAGAATCCGGGCGAGTCAAGAAATATGGTTCATCGTCTTTAGCACATGAAACAAAATTTTATTGAAATTAAAGCAAAAAGTCTTTAGAATATCCAATATAAAATCTATAAAATTCAAATTGCTTCAATGTTCCGACAGAAAATTATTGCAATCCATCATTTTTAAGAGAAGGAGCTGGGCAATGGCAATTAAGCACACTTGGAAATTCTTTCGTGCCGGTGGTTTTGATCAGGTTCAACTGGATTCAGGCGCTGATCTGATGGCAATTGATGAATTGGATCAGAAATTGTGGGTCGCGTTGGCCTGTCCAACAACCGGCCTGGAATTTGATTCAAGCACCCTCGCCTTCATTGATACGGATCATGATGGACGAATCCGTGCGCCGGAACTGATTGCGGCCGTTAAATGGACGGGGATTTGCCTGAAAAATTCCGATGATTTATTGAAGTCTGCCTCTGAACTGCCGCTAAGCGCAATGAATGATGCCACACCGGAAGGCAGGCAATTGCTGGTTTCCGCACGAAAAATCCTTGCGAATCTCGGCAAAAAGGAGGCCGCCTCCATCACACTTGCAGATATAGCCGATACGGAGAAGATGTTGGAACAAACCCTCTTCAACGGCGATGGTGTCATCACCGTTGATTGCGCTGAAGATGACGTTACCCGGATGATCATCCAGGATATCATTGACTGCCTCGGTCCGGAGATGGATCGCAGTGGCAAGCCTGGTGTGAATCAGGATAAAGTGGATCAGTTTTTCGAAGAAGCTCGCATTTATTACGATTGGATGAAACAAGCCCAAAATGATCAAAATATTCTGCCTCTTGGCGATTCGACTTCTATCGCCGCAATCACTTTTCAGGCCATGGAGTCAAAAATCGATGACTATTTCACCCGTTGCAGACTTGCAGCTTTTCATCCCAACGCAACGAGCACTTTGAATCCCGACGAAAAGAATTATCTTGTTTTCTTTGGACAGGATCTGAACTCAACATCCGATGGGATCGCCAATTTACCGCTGGCAGAGATTGGCGCAGACAAACCACTGCCCCTCAAATGCGGACTCAATCCCGCCTGGGCGAGCCGGATGACGGATTTTGAAAACAGAATCATCAAACCATTATTCAATGAGCAGGAATCCCTTAATGAATTCCAATGGACAGACATCAAGACCAAATTTGCCGCTTATACGGAATGGATGGCGACCAAGTCAGGTAGGCGCGTTGGTCATCTTGGTTTTGAACATGTGCGGGAAATTCTTGATGGTAAAAAAAGAGAAGTCATTACCGCGCTTATCGAACGTGATAAAGCCTATGAATTTGAATTCAATGCGATTACCGACGTGAAAAGACTGATCCACTACCATCGTGACCTTTATAAGCTGACGAATAATTTTGTGTCTTTTCGGGATTTTTATTCCCGTAAAGACAAAGCTGTTTTCCAAGCCGGAACGCTTTATCTGGATCAACGGAGTTGCGACCTTTGTCTGGTTGTGGAAAATGTTTCCAGACATGCGGCCATGGCAGGTCAGTCCGGAAGTTATCTTGCTTATTGTGATTGTGTTCGAAAAGGTTCCGGCGAGCAGATGCAGATTGTTGCCGCTTTTACGGATGGCGATTCGGATAATCTGATGGTCGGCCGAAATGGCGTATTTTATGATTGCAAAGGCCGGGACTGGGACGCTACGATCGCTAAACTGGTAGAGAATCCAATCAGTATCCGGCAGGCTTTCTGGTCACCCTACAGGAGAGCGGTCCGCATGATTCAGGAGTTGATTGCCAAACGTGCGGAGAGTGCTGATCAGGCGGCAACTTCCAGCCTGGTCAGCAAAGCAGAAACCATAGAACGAGGCGCCGCAAAGGGTTCGGCTCCGACGCCGCCGGCAGCCCCAGCAAAAATGGATACGGGGATGATCGCGGCATTGGGCGTAGGCGCAGCCGGCCTCGGCGGTATGCTGGGGGGGATGTTGAGTGGTTTTCTGAATCTCAAAGCCATGATGCCGCTGGGTGTCCTGGCGATTATGCTCATCATTTCCGGTCCTTCAATGATCATGGCCTGGCTGAAAATCCGTAATCGCAACCTTGGTCCCATCCTGGATGCCAACGGCTGGGCTGTGAATGCGAAGGCAAAAATCAATGTTCCGTTTGGCGCCTCTCTGACTCGGCTCGCGCAGCTTCCGCCCGACGCGAAGCGTGATTTGGTTGATCCCTTTGCTGAAAAAAAACGCCCCTGGGGGCTCTATCTTGTTTTACTGGCTATTGTCTTGTTAGGCTTGAGCTGGACGTTCGGGAAGCTTGACGGAATTTTATCGTCCTTGTCCCCCAAGATCACCAGTTCCTGGATCATTCATCATAAGCTTCCATTGGAAAGCAACGCAACCGTATCCAAGACTGAACCGGTGGCCGAACAAAAAAGATAGATTGGTAAACCTTGAATATATTTTTTACTTTTATATTTTTTCACTTGACGGAACTTAATGGCATTTGTCATGCTTATTCTCGTAAAAAATGTTGAAGGTCTAACATTGATATGGGGTGGCTGTTTTAGCGTCAAAGACTTTTATTTACCAAGAAGGATGTAATCTTATGAGCTTAAAGAAAGTGCTGCCCTTTGGTGCCGTGAAATTTCATATTCATGATTTGCGCCCTTATCTGGATATTTTGAAAAACATTGCGTTTTCAACGGAAAAGGACTTTTTAGCTATTGGCGGGAAGGTGCAGGACTTTCATCAAAGGGCCGGTGAGATTTCCACTACAGCATCTCGAGTTGCGGGGACGATTTCCGGCCAGGAAATGGAAAATGTTCAAAAGGAATTCAGCAGAATATCTTCCATGGTTCGGAATCTGTCTGAAGGCATGAAAACCGAAAGAGAAACCATTTTATCCATTATGGGCTTTTTTGACGATCTCAAACAGCCCCTGGTCAATTTCGGATATATTATTCGTAATTTAAACGTCTTGTGCAACTTCATCAAGATTGAAATCGCGCGCCTCGCACTTTCTGACACCTCTTTTTTCAAACTTTCCGCCGATGTTGGGCAACTGGCCCGTCAGATTGAAACCAGTATCAAGTCACTTTCGGATCAGGCGTCAGAAGCGGTGGTTTCCCTGCATCAAAACATTGCCTGGATTGAAAAGTGTGATGAACGGCAAAAAGATCAGGGCCGGCTGATCCTGGAAAAAATCAACGCCAATTTACAGTCGATTGCTGAAAAGAATAAGGCGTCATCCAGAATGATCTCCGATATTTCCGGAACTTGGATGCGCATTTCCCAAAGCATCGGGGAGGTGGTGCAGGCCTTGCAGTTTCACGACATCACCCGTCAGCGCGTGGAGCATGTCTTGGAGGCGTTGGAAGGTTTGCCGCAAAAGCTTGAAGAATGGGAAGGACAAAAAGGCTCTTTTCCGTTTTTAAGGTTATTCAAGTCACCGGGAACGACCCCTGAGGCGTCGCAAGGGGGATACCGGAAATACGATATTATAGCAGATATGTTTGACTTACAGGCGGCGCAACTGGTCCATGCCGATCAAAATTTGCAGGATGCGATGGAAAAAATCCTACAAAGTCTTGGTCTGGTTGCCCGGGATGCAGCGGAAATTTCCGAAAGCATTTTGTCGGCCGCCGGACGGCAAGGGGGGGATGAAAGTGCTTTTCTGTCGCAGATGGAAACGGATGTGCAGGTTTTGGCGGATTCAGCCGCCAATGTTTCGGGGATCAGGCAAGATTTAACGTCCGCCATGACGTCTTTATCTAAAACTGCTATGGGAATGTCCGGATTTGTCAAAGAGATGAATACCATTGGCATCGAAATGCAGAGACTGGCCGTGAATGCCCGCGTTCATGCAGCGCATCTTGGCGAGCAGGGCGCCACATTGGGCGTCCTGGCGGAATCCATTCATCAATTGTCACAGGAAACCTCGGCAATGGTGCAGAAAATTATGGATGCTCTTCAGGCCGTCATGGAAAATGCCGCAAAGCTTTCCGGGATGGCAAACGCCGAAGACGGCGATCATCTGGTTCACATGGGCAGGGATTTTGTTGCGATTCTCCATCCGCTCAAAAAAATGGAGTCCGACATCGGAACACTCCTGCCCTTCATCAGGCAGTCCGGAGTTTCTTTATCGGCCGATATTGAGCGACTGGTATCCGGGATCCATGTTCATGAAAAAATGAGTGAGGGCCTTTTGCAGGTTTCGGACTACCTTCAGACGGCTGCCGATGCTTTGACGCTTTCCGGAGATCAAAAATCGAAAAGAGCCAAAACAGGCTATCTGGATGATCTTTCCTCAAAGTACACCATGCATAGTGAACGATCGACACATCTGGCCGCAGCGGGAAGAAAAGAGGAAAAACCGACGGTTGCCGCTCTCGCGGTCAAAGATCCTGCACCGGCCGTTGAAAAAAACATAAAGGACGCCAGTGAAGATATGGGCGATAACGTTGAATTGTTTTAAGATGGTTACATCTGATCGGCAAAGAATCCCTGAAGGCCTTCCGTGCGATATATTTCCAGGCAGACATCCACAATGTCAGCATCGTAGAGAATACCCCGGTTTTTGGTAATTTCTTCTATGGCAGCCTCAATACCCAGCGCCGCACGATAGGGGCGGTGCGAGGACATGGCTTCAATAACGTCCGCTATGGTGAGAATCCGCGCTTCCAGCATGATTTCTTCGCCTTTTAACCCCTGCGGGTAGCCGGATCCGTCCATCCTTTCATGATGCTGTAAAATAATTTGTTCAATAGGGTAGGGAAAGCCGATAGTTTTCAGGACATCATAGGCATTTTGGGAATGGGTTTTTACCATTTCCATTTCGAGAGGGCTTAATCGTCCTGGCTTGGTGAGAATTTCAGACGGGACCGCCATTTTGCCGATGTCGTGGAGAGATGCGGCAATCCGGATGGCTTCCACCTGTTCGTCAGGCAGGTTCATTCTTTTCGCAATGATATGGGCAATCCGGGAGACCTGCTGCTCGTGGCCTGCCGTGTAAGGATCCCGGCTTTCCACGATTTTGGACATGGCCAGAACAGTGCCTTCCAGGATGATGCGGATTTTTTCAAAACTGGCCTTTAGCTCTTCGGCCCGCTGGCTTAGGTGGAGTGTTTTCAAATTGACTTTTTCTTCGAGGCTTTTGTTTAATTCCAGCAATTCTTCATTTTTCTTTATGACCAGATCATTGAGCAGCCGGTTTTCAATGAGCAGTTCCGCCTTGGAAAGCAACTGGTTGATGGAATAAATCAGCTCGCTTTTCTGCCAGGGTTTGGTGATATACAAATGGATGCCGCCGCTGTTAATGGCGTCGATGATGGCTTCCGTGTTGGTGTATCCGGTCAACAGGATGCGCAGGGCGTTGGGACAGATTTCCCGGGCCTGTGTGAAGAACTGCACGCCGGTCATTCCCGGCATCATCTGGTCGGAGATGATGAGCGAAAAAATCGGGTTTTCTTTTAGAATTTTCAACCCTTCTTCCGCGGAGTTGGCCGTGTACAAATCGTATCCTTCATCGGCCAGCATCATGGTCATAATGTCCAGAATCGCTTGCTCATCATCGATCAATAATATCGAGTGCCGGTATTTTAATTTGGTGAAGGGCAATGAATTCATATGTTTATTTTAAAGGACCCGTTTTTGGATTTTTTACGCTACTTTAAAATTCACCGTGTGAACTCCTTATGGCAAAGATTGACAGAATACGCAAATAAAAAATGTCGAAAAAAATGATGCCGGTGGCCGGGATCGATCTGTTTTCTTATTTTGTCCTGTCGTTTAACCGGTTTTTTGAAGATGAAGAAGATTTTTCAGAAAAGATCCGGTAGAGGATTCTTCGTTTTGCGATACTTCTTCAACGCTGCCTGAAGCGATAATTCTTCCGCCACTCGGACCTCCGCCCGGGCCCAGATCGATGACATGGTCTGCACATTTGATGATGTCCAGATTATGTTCAATCACCACCATGGTGTTACCCATATCCACCAGGCGCATCAAGACATCCAGCAGTTTCCGGATGTCTGCAAAGTGCAGGCCGATGGTCGGTTCGTCCAGAATGTACAGCGTGTTGGTGTTGACTCTTTTCCCCAGTTCCCGCGCCAGCTTGATGCGCTGTGCTTCTCCTCCGGAAAGCGTTGTGGCCGACTGTCCCAGGCGGATGTAGCCCAGACCCACATCGGCCAGAAGCTGGAGATGAGTTTTGATGGAAGGATGATTGACGAAAAAATCCAGTGCCTGGTCAACGGTCAGATCCAGCACGTCGGCGATGCTTTTGCCCTTGTATTGGATGTCCAGCGTGTCGGGGTTGAAACGTTTGCCATGACAAGTGTCGCAGGTGACATAGACATCCGGCAGAAAGTGCATTTCGATTCTGATCAGCCCGTTACCTTCGCACGATTCACATCTTCCGCCTTTGACGTTAAAGCTGAAGCGTCCCGGCTTGTAACCGCGCACGCGTGATTCCGGCAGGCCGGTGAACAGGTCGCGGATATAGGAAAAGATGCCGGTGTAAGTGACGGGATTGGAACGGGGAGTTCGTCCGATGGGCTGCTGATTGATCATGATGACCCGCTCGATGTTTCCCAGGTCTCTGACCCGTTTGATTTTTCCCGCGGCGCTTTTGGACTGATTCAGGCGGCGAGCCATTACTTTGTACAGGGTTTCGATAACCATAGTGCTTTTGCCCGAGCCGGAAACGCCGGTGACGGCAGTCAAAACTCCTGTGGGAATTTGGATGTCGATATTCTTCAGATTGTTTTCCGATGCCCCTTCCAGGAAAATATGGCGGCCATTCCCGGATCTTCGTTTCACCGGCAGGTCAATGGACTCTTTTCCGGATAAATATTTACCGGTCAGGGAGGATTCGCTTTCAAGGATTTCAGCGGGGGTTCCCTGAAAAATGACTTTCCCGCCATGAACGCCGGCTCCCGGTCCCATATCCACGATATGGTCGCACGACAGCATCATGTCTGCGTCATGTTCCACGACCAGGACGGTGTTGCCCATATCGCGCAGCTTTTGAAGGGTATCGATCAAACGTAAATTGTCTTTTTGATGAAGGCCGACGGTGGGTTCATCCAGTACATACAAAACGCCCATCAGACCGGAGCCGATTTGTGTGGCAAGGCGGATGCGCTGGGATTCTCCTCCGGACAGGGTGGATGTCGAGCGGGAAAGGCTTAAATAATCCATGCCGACATTGAGGAGAAAGGAAAGCCGGCTTTTGATTTCCCGCAAAACACGTTCCGTGATGAGGATTTCCTGGGTAGTGAGAGGCAGATCCCGGAAAAACTCGTAGCATTCCCGAATGGACATCAGGCAAAGGTCATAGATATTTTTCCCCCCCACTGTGACGGCCAGACTCTCCTTTTTCAATCGTGCTCCGTTGCAGGTTTCACAAGGGCTTAAATCAATATAGCGGGACAGGTCGTTGCGCATGGCGACGGATGCTGTTTCGCGCCAACGCCGTTCCAGTTGTCTGACGGCTCCTTCGAAAGGGCGAAGGGCGGTATAACGCTTGTCCGGCCGGTCGAAAAAAAAGGGGATCGATTCCTTGCCGGACCCGTAAAGCAGAACATCTTGAATTTTCTCAGGCAGCTTGTTGAAAGGCGTATTGAGATCAAATTGGTAGTGGTTGGACAGAGAATCCAAAAGACTGGTGTAGTACGGCGAGCTTCGTCCGGCCCACGGTGCAATGGCGCCATCGCGAAGCGACAGGGTTGGATCAGGCACCACCAGATCACGGGAAAAATGCATTTGCGATCCCAGTCCGTTGCATTGCGGGCATGCGCCGTAGGGAGTGTTGAAAGAAAAAACGCGGGGAGCGAGCTGTGGCATGCTGATTCCGCAGTCGGGACAGGCGAATTTTTCAGAGTAAAGCGTTTCGTTGCCGTCCGTTGTGATGATTCGCACCAATCCATCGCTTTTTTGCGCGGCGATTTCCAGTGAGTCCCGCAACCTTTTCCGGATGCCGTCTTTGATGACCAACCGGTCAATGATCAGATCAATATCGTGGCGCCTGGTTTTGGCAAGGACCAAATCTTCAGAAAGATCATGGACTTGTCCGTCAATGCGAACACGGGCGAATCCTTCTTTCTGAAGTTTTTTCAGTTCTTTGGCGAACTCGCCTTTTTTCCCGCGGACAAGGGGGGAAAGAATGCTGAAGCGGGTTCCCTCCGGCAGGCAAAGGACACTTTGCAAAATGCCGTCAATGGTTTGCGAAAATATTTCCCGTTTGCACGACGGACAGTGACAAACTCCGATACCGGCGAAAAGCAGTCGGAAATAGTCATAGATTTCCGTGACGGTACCCACGGTGGAGCGGGGGTTGTGGCTGGCTGCCCGCTGTTCAATAGCGATCGCCGGCGAAAGGCCTTCGATGGATTCGACATCCGGTTTGTCCATTTGTCCAATGAACTGGCGTGCGTAAGCGGAAAGCGACTCGACATAACGGCGCTGACCCTCCGCGTAGATGGTGTCAAATGCCAGTGAGGACTTGCCGGAGCCGGAAACGCCCGTGATCACGACCAGTTGATCACGGGGGATGTCCAGATTCACTTTCTTGAGGTTGTGCTGGGATGCGTTTTTTATCCTGATCAAATTCATGGCATGATGTCGAACGACTAAATCCGAATATCGATGAATGATTTTTTACGAATGCCTTCAATCCAATCATCATATTTTTTAGCGACTTTTTCATCTTCAATTTTGGCCTTGATTTCGTTGCGCACTGCCGATGGTGGTTTGAATCCCGCGCCCCTCTTGTCCACGACCGTAATCAGAAGATACCCCAGATCGGTTTCGAGAACATGGCTTACTTCGTCCAGAGGAAGGGAAAAGGCCGCCTGTTCCACTTGCGGCAGAATGACGCCTCTTTCCACAAAACCGATATCGCCGCCATGAGCCGCCGACGGATCTTTGGAATATTTTGCCGCCAGCGCTTCAAACGATTCGCCTTTGAGAATGCGATCTCGAATTTGCTCGGCCTGCGCTTTGACGTTTTGACGCATCAGGCTTCCCTGTTCCTTGGGTGCGGGAAGCAGAATCTGATGGATGCGAACCGCTTCTTTCCCTTCATATTCCTGACGGTGTTTGTTGTAATATTCGCCGATCTCTTCATCCGTCACCAGAATTTTGGATTGTACTTCCCGGCGCAGAAGTCTCATGCGCAGCATTTGACTCCGGATTTCCTTTTTTACCACATCCAGCGAACTATGTTCGGTGGCGAGTTTCTGCATGTATTCTTTTGTGGATAGGTTGTTTTTGACCAGCATATCGTTGATCACCGCCATGACTTCCTCATCCTTAATGGATTCAGGAGTCAGTCCCACTTTTTTCGCTTCTTGTTCAATCAGAATCTGATCAATCATTCGCTGCAAAAAGGCGGCTTTGTTTTGCTTGAGAACCGTTTCCTTGTCGTTGCCGCGATAGGTGTCGTCGATTCTTTTCGCGTAGGGTTCAAAAGCCCGATGAAGTTCGCTTTGGGTAATGATTTCATCATTGACGATGGCGGCGATTCCGTCCGTTGCCACGGCAGCGGCTGTTTGACACATGACGAGCAAGGCAATCATGATGATGCCCGTTTTCAAAATATTCACGGTTTATCCCCCCTGGCTGGATGTATGGTTGATGTTCTGATCCTGCCTGTGTGTTTCTCGTTTAACCACGGCTTTCATTTTTAATGCGTCCAGCCAGACGGCAAATGCTGCGTCTTCCTTCAGCTCGCGGAGAACGGCCGTGATTTCCGCCCTGCATTCGGAAAAAGGTTTGGTCCGGGTTGGCTGGATTTCTATCACCTTCAAAATGTGGTAGCCGTAAGTGCTTTTGATGACCGGGCTGATTTGGCCTTGAGGTAGTTTAAAAAGGGTTTTATCCAGAGGGTCCGGCATCATTTGCCGGTTGATCCATCCCAAATCACCTCCGCGGGCGGCTTCCGGACCCAAAGATTCCCTGGATGCGACAGAGGCAAAATTTTCGCCGTTTACCAACCTTTCTCTGAGGGCCTCCGCTTTTACCCGGTCCCGGACCATAATCTGCGATGCCCGGATACGAGTTTCTGACCGGCAGATTCCGGGATGGTCATGATAATAATTCTCCAGCTCGTATTCCGAAACACGGACGGAAGCATTCACGTCGGTGGCGATCAGCTTGTCCATCAGCATTTCTTTTTTCAATTCTTCACACCAGGCTTCGTAACGGATATTTTGCGCCCGGAACAAATCAAAAAAATTGTCTCCGTAATCCTTTCGGATATTTTTCAGCTTTCCTTCCAACTCTTCTTTACTGACGGAAAGATTCAGTTCCCGGGCACGCTGAAGGACAATTTTCTCTGTAATCAGTGATTCCAGAATTTCCTGCTCCAGGCGTTTTTGTCTGTCTTTTGCATCCGGAAAAGATCCGGGAGGGAAAATGCTTTTTTGCGCGTTCAATCGTTCACGATATTCATCCAGATAGATTTTCTCGCCGTTAACCATGGCGACATGTTCACGATGGATGACTTGATGTTCACAGGCGGCAACTCCGTACAGGGCTCCCAGAAGCGCCATGACCAGCAGGGCTTTGTTCTTTCCTGATAATGTATTTAATTTCAACGACTTTTTGTTGTCCATAATTATATATATAACGATATTGGTTATTGGGCAAGCATCTTTAGAAGGTTTTCTGCCTGATGAAGAGTATCTTGGGCGTCGGTTGTCTGCGCCGGCAAAAACAGTTTGAAATCGGGGGTGAAGCGCAAGCCTTTGATTTGCTTTCGGGACAGGGAAATGATTTTTGCCGGATCGATCGGGGAGTTTTCGCGCAGATACAGATAAAAGTATTTGCCGTCGTATCCCATTTTTTTTGCCTTAAGTGGTTTCAGACCGTTGCGAATGCCGATGACACGTAACAGATGGTCCGCCACTTGTGGAAGGTGTCCGTAGCAGTCCGTCAGTTCGTCGCGAATTTCTTGAAGTTCTTCGGGGAATGACACATGGGAAATTCTTTTATATAAAATCAGCCGCTGATGGACGTCCTGAACATAATCTTCAGGAAGAAAGGCGGATATGCCCAGTTGGATTTCAGGAAGGGTTTCCTCGACCGGAGCCGCTTCTCCCTGAATTTCCCTCACCGTCTTTTCCATCAGTTCCGTATAAAGTTCATAGCCCACGGCGCTGATGTGGCCCGCTTGCGACAGTCCCAGCAGGTTGCCGCCCCCGCGGATTTCCAGATCGTTATAGGCGATGCGGAAGCCGGAACCGGGTTCGGCAAATTCCTTGATTGCCTGGAGCCTTCGCAATGCGTCGCGTGACAGAAGCGCTCCTTTGGGCAGGAGCAGATAAGCGCAAGCTTCCCGGCTGCCCCGGCCCACACGGCCTCGGATCTGGTAGAGCTGGGCAAGGCCGAAGCGGTCGGCACGATTGATCAGAATTGTGTTGGCGGAAGGAATATCCAGCCCGGAACCGATAATGGTTGTGCAGATCAAAACATTGCATTCTCCCCGGATAAACCGCGACATCGCTTTTTCAATCTCCGCGGGCTTCATCTGACCGTGCACGACGTCCACTTTTGCCTGCGGCGACAAGCGCTGAACCAGATGGGCGATGGAATAGATGGAGCGTACGCGGTCGTGAACAAAAAACACCTGTCCGCCGCGCGCCAGTTCGTTATCCACTGCGGCCCGGATCGTATCTTCATCAAATTCCAGAACATAGGTTTTAATCGGTTGCCGGTCCTGGGGGGGGGTATTGATAATGGACAAATCGCGGATGCCGACCAGAGAAAGATGCAGTGTGCGCGGAATGGGCGTTGCTGAAAGAGTGAGTACGTCAACCAATGTTCTGATTTTCTTGAGTTTTTCTTTATGAGCCACTCCGAAGCGCTGCTCTTCGTCGATAATGACCAGCGACAGATCTTTGAATTCCACGTCTTTTTGCAGAAGACGGTGCGTTCCGATGATGATGTCCACTTTTCCCAGGCGGAGGTCCGCAAGCGTTTTTTTGATTTCTGCCGCGCTTTTAAACCGGTTCAAAACTTCCACGCGAACCGGAAAATCGGACAGACGTCTTGAGAAGGTCGTGTAATGCTGCTCTGCAAGAATGGTGGTCGGCGCGAGGAGCGCCGCCTGACGACCATCCATGACGGCACGGAAAGCGGCCCGGAGCGCGACTTCTGTTTTGCCGAAGCCTGCGTCCCCGCAGATCAGGCGGTCCATCGGTTTGGTGTCGTCCATGTCGGCATGGATGTCTTCAATGGCCCTGGCCTGATCGGGGGTTTCCTCAAACTCAAAGGTTGAACTGAATTCTTCATACATGCGGTCCGGCGGTGCAAAAGTTTTTCGTTCCATAGCTTCGCGAGCGGCGTAAATTGCCACCAGTTCTTCCGCCACATCCCGGATGGATTTTTTTACCCGTTCCTTAACGGAATCCCAGGAAGTTCCGCCCATTTTATCAATTTTGGGCGCAACTCCCTCCGGTCCCAGATAGCGTTGAATTTTTTCCAGAGCGTTTACGGGAAGATAGAGCTTGTCCTTGTCGGCATATTCGACAAGCAGAAAATCATTTTCGATAGCGCCGATGGTAATTTTTTTCAGCCCGCGATAAACGCCGATGCCAAAATCCGTGTGAACGACAAAATCTCCTTCTTTCAAGTCGCCGAAGGATTTGAGAAAATAGCCTTCACGTTGCGGACGGAGACGGCGGCGCGTTTTTTTGACAAAAAGCTCTTCTTCGCTTAAAAATGCCAAGCCCAGGGATGCAAAGGTGAAACTGCCGGATAATTTCCCCTCAACCAGAAAAAGCGCGGGGTTGTTGTCCGGGGAAGAAAGCATTTTCATCAAGGGAGTTCCGGGCGGAAGGATTTGGGTCGTCAGATGGTTTCCGGCCAGCAGGTGCTTCATCCGCGAAACATCTTCCGGTGTTGGGGAAATCACAAACACACGATTGTTCGCAGCCAGCCAACTTTTGATGGTGTCTGCAGCTTTGCGCATCAGGGCTTCTTCCCGGACTTCACCGGAAAGGGACTCGGCCGGAATGCGCACCACACTGGAATCCAGTAAAATCGGGGGGACCGGCGTTTGCGGGCCTTCCAGTGTCAGGCCGGAGATACGGATCTGCCGAAAGAGATTCAGTCGGGATTCGAGGGTTTCTTCATTCAGATAGACATCGCTCTTTTCCAGATAAAATTTGCCGCCTGCCCTGGCCTTGAAAAGCAATTTGTCCATTCCGGCTCTGATGGTTTGCGCGGCTTGCTGGATTGCCGGCGGGTCGTCCAGTACCAACATGGTATTTTGCGGCAGGTAATGAAAAAGACTGGACAAATGATGGATGCCATTTTCCTCGCAATCGTTTTCCTCGTAAAACAGAGGCAGAAAAATCGGATTGATGGAAGCCGCAGATTGCTGACGGAGGGTTTCGACCAGGCGACTACGCAGTTCTCTGGGTAAATCCAGCTCATCGGCCCGGCATTTGACATTACGGACAGCACGTTCCAACCTTTGTTCATCAATGAGAATTTCGCCTGCCGGGCCAAGAATAAATGCATCAACTGTCTGACCGGATCTTTGGGAAAGGCAGTCAAAGCGGCGGATGGATTCAATCTCATCGTCTGTCATTTCTATGCGCAGCGGTCCCGGTTCGGTAGGAGGAAAGATGTCAAGAATGTTGCCGCGTAGGCTGAATTCGCCTGAATTTTCAACAAGGGATACGCGTCGGTAGCCTCCGGCCAGAAGGGAGGCGGGAAATTCGTCCATCAGGAGTAAATCACCCGTCGAGACGATTTTCAGATATTGCTGAAACTCCGCAACCGGCATGATTCTTTGTTGGCAAGCCGCCAGGCAGGTGACAACGATGAATCGGCTGTCTGTTTGCAGACGGGTCAGGACGTTCAGTCGCTCAAGTTCTTCTTCTCTCTGGAGGGCGAACATGTCGATGGAAAGAAAATCCAGAGGCGGATAATACAGGATGTTATTTTCACCGAGGAAAAAAGCGAGATCATTGGCGAACGCCGCAGCCTCCCTGGCAGTCGGGCAAATCACCGCAAGAGGCGCCTCCAGACGTTCAAAAATGAGTGCGGGAAGCCAGGGACGGGCGGCGCCCACAAGCCCGGAAACATCTATGACGGGTGTATTCTTTTCAATTTGTTCCAGAAGCTCCCGAACGGGCGGAACGTCGGAGATTCTTTTTTGATCAATTATTTTTCTCAACGATGTATCATCTCAATCGAAAAAGAGCGGTTGGGTCATGAAAGCGCCAGCATTCGATCCAGGGCCTTTTTTGCAGCTGAACGGATATTGCCTGAAACAGTTATTGCCGGCTGCAGGGTTTCCAGAGATTGTTCGATGGCGTCCAGAGTTATCTTTTTCATATCGGCGCAGAACAGAGCGGGAGAGGCGGAAATAAAGGTTTTATCCGGGTTGTTCTTTGTTAACTCAAAAAGAATGCCTTCTTCCGTACCAATAATGATCTCGGCGGCATTCGTTTTTCGTGCAAACTGGAGAATGGCCGAAGTAGATCCGACAAAATCGGCCAGCGCCAGGACTTCAGGGCGGCACTCCGGATGGGCGGCGAAAAGGGCATGCGGATAATCGCTTTTGCGGGCTTTAACATCTTCGGCCGTCAGCGCCTGGTGAATAGGACAGCAGCCCTCCCAAGGGATAATTTTTTTCCCGGTGACGGATGCAACATGCCTCGCCAGGTTTCCGTCCGGAAGCAAAACGATTTTTTGCTCCGGTGGCAGCGTCTGAACCAGCTTGAGCGCATTGGATGAAGTGCAGCAAATGTCGCATTCAGCTTTCACTTCCGCTGTGGAATTGATGTAGGTTACAAAAACCGCGTCTGGATGCGTCCGCCTCATTTTTCGCACGGACTCCGCATCAGCCATATCGGCAAGCGGACAGCCTGCGTCAAGGCAGGGCAAAAGCACCGTTTTTTGCGGTGAAAGCATAGCCGCGCTTTGCGCCATAAAATGAACGCCCGCAAAAACAATGATGGCGGCGTCTGATTGCGCTGCCTGCTGAGCCAGGACCAAAGAGTCTCCGAGGACATCGGCGATCTCCTGGATTTCTGGCCTGGTATAGTAATGAGCCAATAATATTCCCCGTTTATCTGCCAGCATTTTCCTGATTTTGATCTGTTGGGGGGTCATGAAAAAAGTTTCCTTCATTAATTTTGTGTTTTTTCTAGCGCAAATATCCGTTTAGTTCAAGGAGAATCGGGGAGGATGAAATCCCCAAACGGGAGATTGTCTGGGGAAGATGACAACATTCAGTGTAAATTGACAAAAGGCAGGTGAAAATAACCTGTTTTTTCCCTGCCGTGGATATTGCAATTTTCTGCCGTCTTGTTCAATTTTTTTTAAACGGTTGATATTAATCATGGATGTAAAAATATTGTTCGGTGTGGCATGGCCATTGCTTACAGAAAAGGCAAAACAACGCAGAAAAGAGTCCTACGGGAGGTGAAGAAATAAAAAAAGATATTGAACAAAAGAAGTGAATGATGTAAAAAACTACACAACCGAAAAAAATTGAAAAACCAAAAAAAAGGAGGAAGAGCATGTTAAAGTATTTAAAGGCCAAAAAGGGACAGAAGGGTTTTACGTTGATTGAGTTGATGATCGTTGTCGCGATTATCGGTATTCTGGCGGCCATCGCCATCCCGCAGTTTGCAGCTTACAGAACCAGATCATACAACACAAAAGCCAAAGCGGAATTAAAGAGCGCCTACACGGGTTGCCAGGCTTACATGGCGGACAAAGCGGCCACATCCTGCGCACTAACGGATTCAGGATTCAGCAATTCGACGGATATTTCTGTAGAGGTTACCAAGGCAACACAGGACGGCTGGGAAGCTACGGCATCTCATGTTTCCGG
>ENA-UPTA01001875-UPTA01001875.1-activated-sludge-metagenome-genome-assembly--contig:-NODE-1875-length-22516-cov-6.412493_pt1 | contig 22516 bp, 14 predicted proteins | sample MGYA00238184_ERZ773361 | MGnify/ENA primary metagenome ERZ773361 (study PRJEB29100, sample SAMN05720205) | activated sludge metagenome | isolation source: anaerobic digester from wastewater... | reverse complement strand
GCCGGTCCGCATCGCGCGTGAGCACGTAGGTCCGCCGCATCCGATCGACGAAGCTCTCCGTCCCCAGGATCGTCTGGCCCTCCAGGCGGACCAGCGGCTCTTGGCCTCGGCTGTTGTCGCACGGCGTGTTGTGGGCGTCGCCGGCATTTCAAACACAAGAGGGGCTGCAGGCAAGGTCCGCAGCCCCGGAGAGACCACCGTCCGCGCATTCGATCACAGCGTTCGACGTCGGCGGAGCCAGCCGACCCAAAGACTGCCGACACCAACCAGCAACGCCGCGCCCGGTGCAGGGATTGCCGTGATTTCGATCATTGTCAGGACGACATCGTTCCCTGTGTGTCCGTAGTAGGTGATCTCAAATACGTATGGGCTGCCCATGTAGATCCGGCTGAACCGATCCCCTTCGCCCAAGCCGAAGAACTGTCCGGACACGGAATCCGTGCCGTCGTTGTCAATGATGAGGAAGTCATCGCCGACCTCGGGGCCGAAATTGAGGATGAGATCGAGGATGCCGCCGCCGGCGAGATCGTGATCCAAGTCCACCAGTCCGTTGACAACGAGCTGGTCGTATTCGGTCTTCGCGCTAGTGCCGAACAACTCGATCTCCAGCGTGCCCAGGGAATCCAGAAGGTAGTCGCCGTTGATTTCCGTCCGGCCGGGCAGCGAGGTCTCCGCGCGATGGGTCGTCAGGAATCCGGGGGCCAAGACCCCGCCTTGTTGTTCCAGTGCACCGCCGTCTTCATAGGTATTGAAGAAGTTGACCGCAAGCCGGCCGGCCGTGAAACCCAGTGTTCCCCCTTCGCCCAGGACGATCCTTTCGGCGCCCAACCGGCCGCCGTGGAGATTGAGCGTACCCGTGGTGCCGGGGCCTCGGCTGACGCGGGCCTCGGTGGCGGTCACGACGCTTCCGTCTCCCATGGTGAGGGTTCCCGTTGAGGCCCCTGCGCTGTCGTAGATGTTGTTTCCAACGTAGAGATGCGTCGTGTGGAGATCCATCTGCCCACGGGACGCATCCAACACCCCTTGAGCCTTCGAGTCAGCCTCAGAAGAGGAGTTGACTCCAACATACACAAAACCCGCCACATCCGTTGGGGTCCCCGCATGCAGTTTCGAGTTGTCCCCCAGCACAAGCCGGCCCTCTGGCCGGCCGGCAATGTACTGGCTGGTGTTCACTCCCACGCCGAGGTAGCTGTCGACAAATGCCTCGAAGGTCGGGTCCGTCGCAGTGAAGTCCAGGGTGGTCGAGGCCACCCCATCACCGGTGTTGTTGCTGGCAATGCGCAGAGTGCCGATCGGGTCATCAGGCGTGCCCAGCAGAAACGTGCCGCCTGCCGGAACGTCGAGAATCCCTTCCGCCCCCGTGCCCAGACCGAAGTTCACAGTCCCGGCATGAATCGGGTCCGGCTGGTCCCATCGCAACGTGCCGGTGGCGCTGCCGCCGTTCTGGCCGCGGTTGTATCCGACCGTCAATTCGTTCAGGTACAGGTCAATATCGCCGTGGGTGGCGTCCAACAGCCCGGTAGCGCCAGCAGCAGTGCCATAAAAGGAATTACTCCAGCCGATCATCAGGCTTGCCGCCATGTCCGATGGCGTCCCGACGCGAACTGCCGAGTTGTCCCCCAGCACAAGCCGCCCGTCGGCCTGACATGTGGCGGTGTCAGAGGAGGAAGAGCTCACCCCTATCCAAAGAGTGTCGGCGACATGGGCCTCGACGGTCGGATCGGTCACGGAGAAGTCGAGGTCGGCCGTGGACAGACCGCGATCGGCATCATTCCAGGCAATCCTCAGCGAGCGGACGGGATCAGTCGGCGTGCCCAGCAGGAAGGTGCCCCCAGCCGGAACATCGAGAATCCCCTGCGCGTTCGGACCTCGACCGAAGTACGCAGCAAGAGCGTGGATCGGATCGGACTGGTCCCACCGCAGTGTTCCGGTCGCCGTCACACCACTGCGGGTGGTGGGACTGTATCCGACGATCAGTTCCTTCGAGTACAGATCCACGTCCCCGTGTGACGCGTCCAGCAGCCCCGTAGCACTACCGGGCCAGATGCCCTCGCCTATGATCACCTGTGTTGGGCTCGACGTCGACCCGATCCGTACCCTCGAGTTGTCGCCCACCACGAGCCGGCCGTCCGCACTCCCCTCGCTGTTGGTCGAGGCGATGTAGAGATAGCCGATATCGGCCTCTACATCCGGCCCGTCGATCAGCAGTGAACCTGTGGTTGTTCCTCCGACCGCGGAATGGGTGGCAATGAAGAGTCGCCGGAAGTAGGGCGGGCCGCCCAACGTGACGGTCCCGCCGTTGGTCCAGGTAACATCTGCGCCGTCGGCGCCTCCGCCATGCCCGATGTAGCAATCACCTGTGACGTGCAGGCTGCTCGACCCGGCGAAATCCGTCGTGTGGATGCCGTTGCCGATGTAGTTCAATCCGGAAATATCAAAATCACGGTCCACTATGTTGGTGTTGTTCGAGTCGTTGATGTTGAACGTGACAGAATCAGCGTCGGTTGGGGGAACACTTCCCATCCAGTTGTCCGGAGTGGACCAGGCATCGTCACCTCCAAGACCGGTCCAGACACGGTTCGCGGCCGAGGCGGGAGGCGGGCCACCGCACAAGAGAATCACAAGGAATGTCGCCGGGAACAGCCGAAGAACGGATCGCCTTTTCATCTTAGTCTCCTCCGAAACGATGACCGAACCCAAACCATGCACCCAGCACATGCGCGGTGCCAGCGCCGTACCGATAACGGACATCCACGGGCCTTCCCTGGCAACTCAGAGCAACTCCTAAGTAAGTCTACGCGGCAGCTAAATCTCCTGTCAACAGAATTCCATTGGCTCTGCGCCTATGCTGCGTGAGGGAGAATCAAAGGCACGCGGCCCTGTTCTGGGGGGCGGGGAAAGCACGGGCTCACACCTACATATTTCACATTCATCGGAGTGCCTTGAGCCTCCGCTCGATCTGCGACCACGCCTCGCGTCGAACCGCGACGGACGCCGCACGCAGCGCCTTCGTCCGGACTGGATTCAGATGGATGCAGCGAGAGACCTCGCCGCCATAGGCCTGATCCTCGACCAGATGAGCCGCGAAGCGGCCCTGGAACACGTGACCGCTGCTGTCCTGACGGCGGTTCGGCGTGATCGTGAACGACGTCAATACCCACGTCTTTGTGCGGGTTCCATCCACCTCAGAACTCCGACCTTGCATGGTCACCACAGGATCCTGATGTCCTGTTTTGAGACGCCCGTGGGGGACTCGAAGAAAACTGTGCGGCTCGGTTCGTGCCACTGGTAGTCGGTCAGTTCCTGATCTCCGATCGCGATGCGCGTGGGACGCCTCGGGACACGGATGCGGGAGACGATTCGGATGCCTGTTGGAGCGGAGAGTGTGAATTCGACGGCATTGTCCTTCTGCGTCCAGGTTTCGAAGCGACCGGCGGAGGTTATGGGTTCTGCTTTGTCGGAGACAAGACGGTTCAGATCGAGCAGCCACGTTTGCTGGCCCGGTTGTAGGGTCGCGCCGTCGAGTACGGGCAAATTGGCGTCGTAGATGTCCACGAACAGGCCCTTGAGTTCAAGCGGCGTTTCGCTGACCGATTCTCGCAGGCAGGCGGCGATCACGTAGGGGCCGCGACGCAGCTTGAGGAAATTGTGCTCCTGGTAAGGCAGGCCCACGGCTTCGGCGGCTTGGCGAACCACGGCGCGATAGGCGTCTGCGGCTTCCTGGGAACGCGAGTAGTAGGCCGGGTGCTTTCTCTGGACGAAGACGTGGCCTTTGCCGAAGGCGTAGTGCCCTTCGGCCGGCTCTCGATCCAGGCCGAGCACGGCAAACAGATGCTGGGCGGGCGTCTCGTAGCGGTTCTTGCCCGTGTTCCACCAGTCGGTGATCGTGTTGAAGGGGTCGGTGCCGGCCCCTACGTAGACGAGCGTGCCGCCCTGGGCGACCCATTCGGCCAGGGCTTGGTTGATCGCCGGTGTCTCGGGCTTGATGAACTCGTAGCTCAGGACGAGCACCTTGTAGTCGCCAAGGTAGTTGGGGAAGCGGGCCACATTGTCGAGTTGGACCGGCTGGACGGGCACGCCGTGCTTGAGCAGCGGAAGCGTCAGGCCGTAGAACGCGGAAAAGTGCCGGATGTCCTTTCTCTCGGCTCGGGTCGGATCGCTGCCGTCCGACACCGCAAGTCGATACGCCGGCTCGGCCCGCTGGAACATGCCGGAATCGGCCATGAACACGCCCACGCCGCGGGTCGCATCTTCCCATTCGATGTCCGGCTGGTTCATGTCACGCAACTGATTGAACACCGTGCACAAGGTCGTGGCATAGGCTGCTGGAATCCGCGTGGCCTGGGGTGAGCCGGCGGGGTACCTTCCCAGGAAGATACGCGACGGCCAGGGACAGATCTCGTAGTGCCAGATATGCGGCTGGAGCAACGAGGCGATCAGCGTCGCCCTGTAATTGACACGGTAGTCATCCCAGTCGTATCGCGGGTTGTCTTCAATCGGATCGGCCAGAAACCACATACGGCGGTTCGTCCCGCGGACCAGCTCCTGCATCACGCCGTATTCGAGGAAGGCGGTCTCGAAGGTGCGCTCCGCGGCTTTTCCCTGATAGATGTTCGCGGTCCGGGCCGTGCCGGTCCAGACCTGCGCGATGCAGCCGTCCACGACGGCCGAATCGATCAGCGACGATTGCGGCGACACGATCGCCCACTGCGTGTAGTTGATGAGGCTATGGGTGGGTACGTAGATACGGAGTTCGCGGCCGTATTTCTGGAAGGCGTACTCCTTGCAGGCCTCCGCCACGCGCCGCAGGGCCCGGCCGTACAGGTAGTACTTCAGCCGGCTGGCCTTGTACTGGGCATCGGGCGAACTGTCCGCCCGCACGTACGGCTCGTGATAGTACAGTTCCCATTCCCTCGCGAAGGCCGGCGAGAATCCGGTGTCGGCCCAGAACTCCGGCTCTTCCAGGTGGATGGCGAGCACGCCGGCGTCGATAATGGGCTTGAGCTTCTCGGTTATGTAGTCCGCAAACTCGATCGAAGGCACCACGTAAGGAACGCGTGGGCCGTGGAGCCTTTCCTTGCCGTCGGCGTTGATTTGCGTCAGGGACGTGATGTCCTGGCCGTTGATGTCCTTGAAATCCTGATAGTCGCCCCAGGCGATCCCGGTCATCAGATGGGGCACATAGCCCTGGTCAACCCAGGATTGGATCGCAGCGATCCGGCTTTCATGCGCCCCGTACACCATCACGAAATCGTTGCGCAGATCGTAGGCGGGTGTATAGGGCCTGGGGTCCTGAAACCCGGTCAACTCCAGCCCCCGGTCCGTGACCAGGCGAATCTCCTCCTCGGCATGGAGAATAGGGGGCAACAGAGTCGTCACGAGTCCAATCAGCACTATTTCTATGTTCATGGTGTCCACTCTTGTCGATAAGCATTGTTGACGTTGGGTTCAGTGATACGGGGTCGGCCCCCGGAATACAACTGGAATCCCGAACTCGCGTCTCTTCTCGTGTTGGACGGTCTTGCGGGATTCTTGCCGGTTGCCGCCGGGCGGGTTTTCGAGGACAATAGGATGGAAGAAAGAAGGGGTGTGAAGGTGCATCCGTCTTTCGGGCACAGAACACTTTGAGGATTCTCAGGAGAGTCGTTGCATGGCATTGCAGTACGCGAATTTGGACAAGACAGCCGCCTATGGCGCCCTTCGGAATATCGATACCCGGGCCATTTCTTTGAAAGATCTGCTCACCGCCGAGCGAATCGCCGCGTGCTCGATCCCGGCCGGCGGGGGACTCACCTACAACTACGCCGCTAAGAAGGTGACAGACGAGGTGCTGGCCGGCTTGCAGCAACTCGCGGACGAGCAACAGCTCATCGCCAAGTTCCATGACCTCTACAACGGCGCCGTCGCCAATGTGGGCGAGAAACGCATGGTCCTGCACCACCTCGTGCGTGGCCAACTCGGCAATCCCGTGGTTTACGGGGGCAAGGACCTTCGCGAATTCTACACCCAGCAGCAGAAGAAAATCGCCGATTTCTGCGTGGAGGTACACAGGGGCACGCGCAGAGGTTCCACCGGCAAGCGATTCAAAACCGCCGTCCAGCTCGGCATCGGGGGCTCGGACCTCGGGCCGCGGGCGCTGTACTTGGCGTTGGAGCAGTATGCCCGGGAGCGAAAGCTGCTGAAGATGCAGGCCCGGTTCATCTCGAACGTGGACCCGGACGACGCCAACGCCGTGCTCGCGGGCTTGAAACTGGAGACGACGCTGTTCATCCTAGTCTCCAAGAGCGGCACCACGCAGGAGACCCTCGCCAACGAGCAATTGGTGCGGGCGAAGATGCGCGAGGCGGGTCTGGACCCGCGTCAGCACATGGTTGCCGTGACCAGCGAGACCAGCCGGCTGGCGAAATCGAGCGACTACGCAGCGTCCTTCTTCATCGATGATTTCATCGGCGGCCGTTATTCGTCCACCAGCGCGGTGGGCGGCGCCATCCTGTCCTTGGCCTTTGGTCCGAAGGTGTTTGCGGAGATCCTGGGCGGGGCTCACGAGGCGGATCGGCTCGCCGGTCGGCCGAACATCCGCGAGAACGCCGCTTTGATGGACGCCCTGATCGGCGTGTGGGAGCGGAACTTCCTCGGGTACCCGTACACGGCGATTCTGCCGTACAGCCAGGCGTTGCTGCGGTTCCCCGCCCACCTGCAGCAGTTGGACATGGAGAGCAACGGCAAGTGCGTGAACCGCGACAACGAGCGGCTGGCCTACTCGACCGGTCCGATCATCTTCGGCGAGCCCGGCACGAATGGGCAACACTCCTTCTACCAGCTCCTGCACCAGGGGACAGACATCGTCCCACTGCAGTTCATCGGCTTCAGATCGGCCCAGACCGGTTTCGATCTCGACGTCGAGGGCTCCACGAGCGAGAAGAAGCTCAACGCCAATCTGACCGCCCAGATCGCGGCCTTCGCCCTCGGTCAGGAAAACGACGACAATCGGAACCAGAACTTCGAGGGCGAGCGCCCCTCCAGCCTCCTGTACGGCGACCTACTCACCCCCAAGGCCCTTGGCACTCTGCTGGCCCACTTCGAGAACAAGGTCATGTTCCAGGGCCTCGCGTGGAATATCAACTCCTTCGATCAGGAAGGCGTCCAGCTCGGCAAGATCCTGACCAAAGACGTCCTCGCCGGCAGCCAAGACCCCGTCCTCGCGGCCTACGCTAACCTCCTGGGTGTATGAAGACTGAATGATCGCTGGCACATCTCGCGCGGCTCGAATCTGAATCGAACAGGGTGTTCCCGAGCGTTCGTTCGATGCGGTTTGCCTCAGGGAAGACGCCGGCGCCACTTGTCCGGATCGCGTGCGGTGTGAAGAACAGCGTAGACGGTCAATGTGGGTGCCGCATACTCATAGAAGACCGCGTAGGGAAACCGCCGGACCAATCCTCGGCGATACTGCTGGTGGACAACCACATTCATCTCAGGCATGCGGCAGATTGCAGCGATACAGGCGTCGACGCAACTCAACAACTCTTCTCCCAAGCCAACACGCCGCGCCTCATACCACGCGGACGCCTCCGCAAGGTCTTGCACGACTTCCGGGGCAATGACCAGCTTAGTGACCATTGCGATGCCGAACCCTGTGTTTGACCTCCTCCCACGTGAGCCCTGACGCGGGATTCTTCATCAGGTTGGCTTTCCTTCGCGTCAACTCCTCCTTCTGCCAATCGTGAACGGGTATGGCTTCCGGAGTCGCCGCAAGGTCGTCCCACAAATCCTCCACGAGTTGGAGCTTCTCCGATGGGCTCAAGTCAAAGATAGAGGTTGTCGTCGCGTTCATCTGTATTGCTCCTGGCCTATGGTATCAGTCTAACCGCCGCACGCCTGGCCGTCAAGGGGAAAGCCAACTCAGCCAGTGTTGTGTCCGCGGAAAGTGGTTGCCCGATACCCCCAGCATTGTGCACTTTGTGCCAGTTGCATGTGGGGTATGCTATGCACATTGAAACCAGGGGCAAGAGCCTGTCGACCTGAACAGTCACAAGGCCTGTCTTGTCATTCAATCCGCAGCACCTTGAACCAAGTCGAGTGCATCGCGATATAGGAATGGAACCCAGTATTCTGGCGATTGGCGAGTTCCGCGAGCTTCAAAGAAGCCGATTGTGGCGAGGTTGTTGGCGTATGCAGCAGCGTCCTCGGTCGAAACCTGCCAGATGGCAGACAAGGTTTCGGGGGTTTGCAGCGTTTTAGCTCCGCGAAGCTTCTCGATCCATGCTTTCTGGCCAGGGTACTCAGCATAGAGTGTCTGTTCCAGTCTGACCTTCGAGACTTCGGGCAGTGCATCCTTGAAGGAGGGGCGCGCGAACAATTGCTCTCCTTCGGGTTCTGGCTCTCCGATCTCCATACGTTTGACCTGAACTTGGCGAAGGCAGTTGAGGAAGTGGATCAACTCACGTGGTGCATTTGACTTCGTCCCATCCCTTGTGCGGGTGAGCAGCCAATCAACAGTGCGTGGCTTGTTGGGGCCCACATCGATTTGTTCGGGGCACAATCGATAGAAGAACTCCTCTTGTTGACCAACACTTTGACGTGAGAGGTCTTCCTCGACGCCATATGCCTTGCGGATTGGATTGTTGTGAACGGCTCTGCGGACGACAAGGTTCAGGAGCGAACTTCGGTTCCAGTTGATTGTAACGTGCCGCGTAATATGACTCGCCTCGCGAAAGCCCTGAGTGGTGATCCGCGTCCAGATGTCCGTCCTGAGGAAAATCTTCAGCTTGACATTGGATAGAGCCAGCAAGTCAAGGTATATGCGAAAGAGTGCGCGCAGTGCGTTGTTTTCAAGTTCCGGATTCTCTGCGAACGCCACATCAAGGCGGTCAAGGAGAACCCATGTGTGGAACCCCGCGGCAGACAGTGCTATATTGGCGAGGTCAAGGAGACGGTCGATGGACCTCAGTTCTGGATCGGCGGCCTCCGCACTTGGCTCGGAGAAGATGATCTTCCCTTTGAATCCTTTTGGCAACTGCGTGACCGGGTCAATATCGACAGCACCCTCAAGTGCCTGGGGACGAAGCGCTCGTTTTGCGTAGTCAACCACTGCTCGCAATAGACCGGCGAGAGAAAGCGTTCCCTTGGCGAGTCCCTCTCGTGCCAGAGCCTCTTCGAGCTGTCGAGCCGCGTCATTGCGGACGCCATATTCAGCCAGGGCACTGTGCAATAGCGATGCGATATAGAGTTTCCACAAACCAACGAACTCACGCTCACTTGTGGGAGGATCGGTCACGAGATCACGAAAGGCCGTGGCGCCTCGGGGATTCTCGCCAGCGACCAGAAGGATGCTTCGGTCAAACATCTCTGTGCTCTTTGCCAGTAGTAGCGAATAGAGCGCGCTTTTCCCGGAGCCCTTGGGGCCATACACGATATCAATATCGCCCTGGTACAATCGCTGCCACTGGTCGGTCTCGACGAAGTAGGTCGCGAGAACGTCGGTTTCCTCTTCCGCTACTCGCTGCCCGAAACTGATGATACGAAGGATCTCATGCTTATCCATGTAGACCTCCAGGGATACAACAGGACGGCTGTCGAAGAGACACCGTGGTGAACACAACCCCGGCGCTGTGATATGGGACTCCACTCATACGAGGCACGATAGTATACCATGTTACTCGACGCAAGGTGCGCCTCACACCCGTCTCCGGCGATCGCTTCACGGAGGGATAAGCTACATTGGATTACCACAATCTGCTTGACTCGCACCTTCGGATCAAATAGACTGGGAACTGACCTGCGATTGCCGGGGATGGGCCCAGCTCTCCTTGGCCGCTGATAGCGTAGAGGCGGATGGATCCCCGAGGAACTCTCGTTTGTGCCTGCGTAGCGCAGCCAAGACGGTGTCTGCGCCGGTGTGGTGAATGTGTTGATTCAGAGGACAGGCATGGGAGGACTCTTCAGTCATGAATAGAAGAACGTTGGTTCAAGTGTTGGTCTCGGTTCTGGCGGTTTGCATCGTCGCTCCGACCCAGGCCGCGACCACGATAGGTTTTGATGACGCAGTGGCCCCGTCCACTTTTGCCAATACGGTAGCCCTCACAGAGGCGTATGCCGGTCTGGGCGTGCACTTCGCCGGGCCGGCCGAGAAGGACGGCGGCGCAATTCTGGACCAGGACAGCAGCTTCGGCCTCGGTGCGCTCAGCGGGCGGAATTTCCTGGCCTTCAATCGCCAGTCCGGGTTCTCGGGCGGTGGGGTGCCTCAGGACCCCGAGACGATCCTGTTTGACAGTCTGATGGCCACGGTTTCCGTCTACGCCGCCGGCGGTCGTACCACCGATACGTTCACGATGATGGCGTACGACGCGGCGGATGTTCTCGTCGACACGGACACGATTACGACCCTTGAGTGGGGCCTTCTGAGTGTCTCCAGCCCGGGTGGAATCCGGCGCGTGGTGTTGACGCAATCCGGCGATCACGCCTTTATCTACGACGATCTGTCGTTCACCGGCCTGACGCCTGCGATCCCTGCGCCCGGTGCGATCCTGCTGGGCACGCTGGGTACGAGCCTCGTCGGCTGGCTCCGCCGGCGCAGAGTGGTGTAGTCGAATCTCGGTCTGCGAATTCGTTGGGGCCTTGGCTGGTCGGCCATCCAAGGGCACCTGCGGCAGGTCCGCCAAGGCCTTTGTCTGCCTTCTGGCTGCCTACGAAGGACGGACTGCGTGCGCGCTCTACTGGAGGCCGGTGAAGAATCGGCTGACTCGGGGTTGGTATTTGTCGGTGATGTCGAAGGAGACCAAAACTGCCCTGGCCCGCCCGAGGATGGACTCGCGGGGCACCAGGCCGAAGTAGCGGGAATCCCGGCTCAGGTCGCGGTTGTCGCCCAGGACGAAGTACTGGTCGGCCGGCACCGTGATCGGTCCGAAGTCGCGCATCGCCACGATCCGGGGAATGGTCATCACCGGGTGGGCGGTCTGATCCAACTCTTCGATGGCGAACCGGCTGCCCGCAGCCCGCTCCTGGGGTATCTGGTGAACGTAATCCACGTCCGTTTTGTCGTAGGCAAGCGGCCGGCCGTTCAGGAGCAGGACGTTGCGGTGCATCTCGACGGTGTCGCCCGGCTTGGCGATCACGCGCTTGACCAAGCGTTTCCCGTCTTCCGGCGACAGGCACACCACGATATCGCCGCGCTCCGGCTCGGACCACCGGGCCAGGCGGTGCAACGTCAGCGGGATTCGCAGATCGTAGGCCAGCTTGTTCACGTAGATCAGGTCGCCGTCCAGGATGGTGGGGTTCATCGAGCCGGTGGGGACCCAGTTCCAGTCCGCCAGGCTGGACTTTATCGGCACAATCACAAAGACCACGACCAGCACGGTCCACCGCCACTCGTGCCAGAGCCTGCGGCCCACCTGCCGGACGCCCCCACTTCGCCAGTCCGCCAACAGCCCCCGTCGAGCTTTCGCACCCATCATCCGCTCCTGCAATGTCAACCATCTATCTATTCGGCCAGGCCGGCGCATGAACGAGCCGTCGCCCATATCAGGGTTAGACGAATCAAACGAGGGAAAGTTTCAGGCCAATTGTCCGGTGGAGCGAGAAATCGCGGCAGAATCGCGTCCGTCCGAGAGAATCACATCTCGATCCCCCGCCGGCCGCCAATCCCCCGGTGGTAGTAGTGCTTGATCTCCCGCATTTCGGTGACAAGGTCCGCTTTCTCCAGGAGGGCCTTGCCGGCATATCGGCCGGTGAGGACCAGCTCGACGTGCCCCGGCTTGTCGGCGATCAATTCCAGCAGTCGCTCGACAGGGAACAGCCCGCACTGAACGGCCACAATCGCCTCGTCGAGGACCACCAGATCGTGCTCGCCTTCCCGGATCGCACAGGCGATTCTTGCCAAGCCGTCGCGGGCCGCCCGGATATCGGCCTGATCCGGCTCGCCCCGGATGAAAGAGCCCCGCCCGAACTGCTCGACCGTGATCCGGTCGGCAAATCGGCCCAGGGCCTCGATCTCGCTGTAGGCGAGCCCCTTGATGAACTGGGCGAAGAAGACCCGCAATCCCGCTCCGGCGGCCCGAATCGCCAACCCGATGGCCGCGGTGGTCTTGCCCTTGCCGTCGCCCGTGTACACGTGTACGTAGCCTCGCTCCAGTCGATCCCGTCCAGCCACAGCCGCCGGGGCCGACATCGTGCCGCTTGTCGAGTCCATTCGTCATCCCTTCTTGCTTGGCTTGGCCCGATCCACCTTCTCTTCATCGCCCGGGAACTGTGCGCGAAGCTGCCGCGCGGCGTTCACCATGTTCGCCAGCGCCGGCTTGACTTCGGCCCACTGCCGCGTCTTGAGGCCGCAGTCGGGGTTCACCCACAGTTGCCCGGCATCCAGGACCGTCGCCTGTTTCGTGATGGCCTCCGCCATCTCCTCGACGGAGGGCACACGCGGGCTGTGAATATCGTACACGCCGGGCCCGATGTGGTTGGGGTACTGGAATCGCGAGAATGCATCCAGCAGTGCGACGCCGGAACGTGCGGCCTCAATGGAGATCACATCGGCGTCTAATGCGGCGATGGCCTCAATGATGTCGTTGAAATCGCCGTAGCACATGTGGGTATGGATCTGTGTGGCGTCGGCGACCCCGCTCGTCGCCAATCGAAACGCCGCGACCGCCCAATCGAGGTACTGCGGCCAATCGCCTCGTCGCAGCGGCAGCCCTTCGCGCAGCGCGGGCTCGTCGATCTGGATGATCCGAATGCCGGCGGCCTCCAGGTCGGCCACTTCGTCGCGGATCGCCAGAGCGATCTGCAAGGCCACATCACGCCGAGGGCGGTCTTCCCGGACGAAAGACCATTCGAGCATCGTGATCGGCCCGGTCAGCATCCCCTTGACAGGCTTGGCCGTGAGCGACTGCGCGTGGCGAATCCATCGGACCGTCATGGGCTTCGGCCGGCTCACGTCCCCGTAGATGATCGGCGGCTTGACACATCGCGAGCCGTAGCTCTGGACCCACCCGTTGCGCGTGAAGGTGAATCCCTCCAGCATCTCCCCGAAGTATTCCACCATGTCGTTGCGCTCCGGCTCGCCGTGGACCAGCACGTCGAGGCCCACCTGTTCCTGGACCTTGATCGCCTCCTTGATGTTCCGCGCCATTTCCGTCTCGTACTGCCGGACGGTGAGACCACCCTGTTTGAACGCCGAACGAGCCCGGCGGATGGCAGGAGTCTGCGGAAACGACCCAATGGTGGTCGTGGGCAGCATCGGCAGGTTCAGGTTCTTCTGCTGCCCGGTGAGTCGCCGGCCGAAGGGATTCGTGCGGGCGAACATCTCGGGCGCGAGCCCTTCCATGCGGGCCTGCACCTGGGGATTGTGGACGCTGCGCGATTGGGCGATTCGCTCGAACAGAGCTTCGTTCTGCTCCAGGGCGTCTCGGACCGCGTCCCGGCCGAGATTCAGCGACGTCTTCAGAACCAACAGTTCCTCCAGCTTCTGTGCCGCGAAGGCCAATCGCTCGCGAACCTCGTCGGCCAGGTCCGACTCGGCCCGCAGATCGACCGGGCAATGCAGCAGCGAGCACGAGGGCGCGAGGATGAGCCGCTCGGACCCGAGAACGCGAAGCGCCTCTTCCAACGTCCCAAGGACATCGCGGAGGCGGCTCTTCCAGACGTTTCGCCCATTCACCACCCCGAGCGACAGCGACTTGTCGTGCGGGACCCGCGCCAAGGCGTCCTTCAACTGATCGATGCCTCGCACGAGGTCCAGGTGGACACATGCGACGGGTAGTCGCAGGGCGAGATCGAGGTTCTCTCGCAAAGACCCGAAATACGTCGCGAGGCAGATCGAGAGCCGGCCCGCCGCCGGGGCTAACGATTCATATGCACGGGCAAACGCATCTGTCGCCGTCCGGTCCAAATCGAGCGCCAAGACCGGTTCATCGATCTGTACCGACGTGGCGCCCGCCGTCGCCAGCCGTCCCAGAACGCAAGCATAGATGGGCACGATCCGATCCAACAGCGACAGCGGCTTCAGGCCGGGGGTTGTGGTCTTGCTCAGCATCAGGAAAGACACCGGTCCCAGCAACACGGGACGCGTCACGATGCCGAGTTGCTTGGCCTCGGTGAACTCATCGATAGCCTTCGTCGAGCCGAAGCAGAACCTCTGGTCCGGCTCCAGTTCCGGAACGATGTAGTGGTAGTTCGTGTCGAACCATTTGGTCATCTCCATGGCCTTGGCCGTCTCGGCGCCTCGAGCCATCGCGAAGTAGGTGTCCGCGTCCACAGGCCCGCCCGTATGCCGAAACCGGGATGGCACGGCGCCGAGCATGACCGCCGTATCCAGGACGTGATCGTAGAGCGAGAAGTCGTTGCTGGGGATGAAGTCCACGCCCAGCTCGCGTTGCAGCTCCCAGCTCGTCCGGCGGACGCTCCGAGCCGCGTCGCGCAGCTCGCCCAGGGTCAACTCATGCGCCCAGTACAATTCCAGGGCCTTCTTCAACTGACGATGGGTCCCGATTCGCGGAAACCCGAGGTTCGCTATCCTCACACTCATGCTCTCATCTCCAGAATCAACACGCGAACAGGCCAACGACAGCACCTCTACTGTCCGTAAGCCTCTTGCGTTCTGTTCTCGTCGAGTTACTCTGCCTTCTGTTTCATCGCAACGCCCGGCCTCGTCCGCGCAGATCACAAGCACAGACGTTGCTGCGTGCACACGTCCTGGCGATGGATGGGACTGCAAAGGCGGGATAACGATGCGACGAGACGACTGGTAGGTGGCGCCATTTCGAAGGCCTGCCAGGCATCGCTTTCCCGCGAAAGCAATCTGATCCACACCGTTTCAACAACGGGCCGTCGGCAGGTCTTCGGACTTGCAGGCGAAAGGTGAACTACCTCAATTCCTACTGGCCGTCGCTTCCCATCCCACCTTGCCGGGGACAGTGCTTCGTGACGGCGGTCGTTCCTGCTCACCGCTGCGGGGCAGCTCCGGATTCACACCGGATTCCCTCTTTCGATGCTCTCAATGACGAGCAAACCGACAGCGGCGTTCTTCGTATCGCCCCGGTGTCACGGCGTCAAGGGGAAAAGGAACGGAATTCCGTGATTCTTGGAGTCCGGGTCCGGCCTACGCGATAGGAGCACAATCCACACGGCGGCGCTCGCCGTGCGGCGCAGGAAGAACGCAGGCCCATCACGCCGGCTGGGGCGCTGCGGGCCTGTGATCGTAGGCACCTTGTCGCTTTGAGCGGAGTGTCTTGGTCGTAGCCGGGTCAGAACTCCCTCGCTCCCCCAATCAGCCTGGGGATGCGAGAATGTACTGCTCCGCTTTCAAGATCTCCGTGTTGAGGCCGCGGAGCAGATCCTCGGGGACTGCTTCCACCTCCACGTGAGGCTCAATTCCGTGGAGCTCGATCAACTGACCGCCAATCCCCCAGCGGCTGCGCACCGGCAGCGACAGCGTGGCAACCCCGCCGGGGAAGGTCCAGTCCCGCTTCGCCGTGGAGGCGCCAGCGGTCCGAGAGCCGAACAGACGTGCGTCACCCAACTGAACGAGATCTCGCGCCAACGTCTCGCCGGCGGAGATGCACCCGGCGTCGATGATGCCGGCCAACGGTCGAGGCAGCTCTTTCAGCGCCTCCAGCAGGGATTGATCGTAGCCGCCCCCGCTGTTGCCTCTCAGATCGACGATCCAACCCCTGGCGTCCGGATGCGTCGCGACCGCCTCCTTGAGACCCGGCGCGGTGGTGGCATCGACCCGCCGAAGGCAGATATAGCCCACGCGGCTGGCAAGCTGCGTGTACGCACACGATCCCGCCCCCTTGAGACCCTCGGGACGATTGTACCCCGATGAAAGGTCGAAACGGGCATCGAAATCACAGGCAAGCTCCACGCGGCGCTCTGCCTGATCGAGAAGGAGCGTGATCCAATGTCTTTCCCCCTTCTGCTGCGTTCGAAGCGGAGTTCGGTACGCCATGAGTCTCGCTCTCTGCGGGCCGGACATACCCCCCTCGGCCCAGACCTTCTTCGCCTCCTCGTCGAGATATCGCCGGGCGTCCTGATCATCTATCTTCGTCACGACCGCGCCGGTCCGCAGAGCCGGATCGAGGCCTTCCCGACGCGACAGGATGACGACTCGGCCGTCTGTCGCAGGCAGGAAGCTGATCCCCGGGCAGTATGTGGCCGGCAACGGCGGCACAGAAGCGCGGGTCTCCGTGAACCACATGTGCGAGTCATGCAGGCACAAGACGGCATCCCGGACGATTCCGAGAAACTGCGCATCCGAAGAACAGGCTTTCGCCCGTGCGCGAAATCGCTCCTTCGCATGCTGCCAGTCCGTCCCGATTCCCTTGAGTTCGAAGAACGGATACGTCCGGTCGATCTCATCGAAGAAAGCCTCCAACTCCGGGCCGAAGACGCCGGGCGCCAAAGGCTCGGCCACCGTCGGGGTTTCCAGAACCACCTCGTAGGGCTCGCGATGCCGATAAACGCGAAGCAGAATGTCGTTGGCGTCCACCCAGTACTCAGTCTTGTGGCCCGGCCGCTTCTTGAACCACGTATCGCTCGCGGTTCGCTGGACTTGGAGGAAGTGTCTGGCTGTGCACCTGCCGCCGGACAAAACGACGCCGTCCTCGTCCACCAGATCGAGCGTGATCTCGTAATGGTTGACCCCTTCGCCCGTACTATCGAAATCATAGACAACGAACGTCTGCTCTCCGCGTTTGTCGAGGTCATAAGCGTGGAGCAGCACGTATTGAACCAAGTAGGGATCGGGCCGAGAATTCAAGTCCGGCAGAGCCCCGGCCCTCACCGCCCAGTCGAACTGCTTCACCTCTTGCTTGGCGTTCTGCGTGGTATAGACCACCTTGTCCTCGGTGAACTGAAAGCTGCCCTCGTACCCTTTTGCCGCGGATCGATACCGGTAAGCCACAGGGCATCCCTGGCCGTCTATCGCCAACAGATAACGGACATCGGACTGAACGAGATCGAAGTACGTCGTCTCGTCCGGGCAGATGTACTTCGTCATTTTCGCCCGATGAGAATCGCGTCCCGCGATCCGATGGACGTACTCGCCCTCGAAGACCTTCCGGGCCTTGGCGGGGATGGTCCATCCCTCGGACTCGGCCGCGAGTATCACGGAGGAGGGCCCCGGGACGAGGACCACAGCCCAGAGCATCAAGAAGACGCCAGGCCCCCAGCCTTCGGGAAACCAATGAACCTCGCGTTTGTCCACCATCTTCCGTCTCCCTTCCGCATCAATGGCAATGACATGGGACCACAGTCCCATGTCATTGCCGACGCTCTGCAAACCACAAGATGACGCCCGCCAATCGGGCGTCAGGTGCCGGCCAGGTCGAAGCCGGGCCGATACGACTCCTGCACGAAGCGCTGGGCATCGGGGTCGTTCGTGACCTTCATGTTCGGGCCGTCCCAGAAGATCTTCTTCTTGGCACGGACTGCCACATCGCCGAGCAGGACAAACTCGGTCAAACGAGCGGCATAGCTGAAATCGCTGACCGCCTTCGGGCCACCCTTGCAGGCGTCGAGCCAGTTGCGGTGATGGCCCGGGCTGCGAGGCAGCTTCTGCGGCGGCCGGCCGTAGGCTCTCATCTTCGATTCCGGAATCAACCGAGGCGACCGGCTCCAACCGCCGCCCATGATCGTGCCCTTGCTGCCGACGATCAGGATGCCGTTGCTGCCCTCGCCCATGCGACGGCCCGGTTCGAGTTCCGCCGGTCGCGCCGGCTCCAGCGACCCGTCATACCAATGGACCGTGACGGGGCCGTGTCCCTCTTCGGGACCGAACTCCCAGACCATGTGGTTGTCGCCGGCAATGACCTCGGAATCGACGAAGTCGGTCTGGACCGCCTCGACGCTGATCGGATGGCCGAGCTTGAGCGCCGCGAACGCCGGGTCCAGGTTGTGCACCGCCATGTCCCCGACCGCGCCTGTGCCGAATTCCCACCAGCCTCGCCAGTTGTAGGGGGCATACGCCGGATGATAGGGACGATCCGCCTTGGGCCCGAGCCACAGTTGCCAGTCGAAACCCTTGGGGATCTCGGGCCGATCTGTAGGCCGGCCACGGCCGCTGGCCCAGTCGCCGGTGTTGCTCCACGCGTGGACCTCGCGGACCTCGCCGATCGCGCCGTCCCAGATGAGTTCGCATGTGATCTGGTTGCCCTCGTCGCTGCGGCCCTGGTTGCCCATCTGCGTCGCGACGCCCGCCTCGGCGGCCGCCTTGGCCACCGCCCGAGCTTCGGCGATGTTGTGCGTCAGCGGCTTCTCACAGTAGACGTGCTTGCCGCGACGGATCGCCGCCAGCGTGACGAATGCGTGCCCGTGATCGGGCGTCGCGCACAGCACGGCGTCGATGCTCTTCTCCTTGTCCAGCAACTCGCGGAAATCAACGTAGTCCTTGCACGTGAACTGCGGATTGTCCTGCGAGTAGCGTCTCTCGACCTCCCCCTTGACCGGCAGCCGGCCCGCGATGCCCTTGTAGTACCACCGCTCGTAGTCAGCCCGGTCCATTGGATCGGCGACGGCGACGATCTGAGCATCCTTCTCTCCGAACAGCCCGCGGGCATTGCTCCGGCCCTGCCCACCGCAGCCAATGATCGCGATGTACACCTTCTCACTCGGAGCAACGAATCGCACACCGCCCAGCACGTATCGCGGGACGACGGTGAACGCCGTCGCGGCCCCCGCCGCTCTGCCGATGAACTGCCTCCGCGTACATCTCGAATTCTCTGTCTTCATGTGTACCCTCTCATCAAAGAACCTGATGCTGCCGCTCAACCGCCCGCGAGTACGCACAGATCGCGGTCGCCGCAGATCGGCAACGCCGGCCATGATACCAGAACAAGCCGCCGACCGCCAAGAGAACAGACCTCTCGCTCCAGGCCCGACGCCAAGCTATCCGCCGCCGACAGAGCGCAGCGGGCGGCATACGCTATCAGAACAACTCTTCCGCAAGGACACCAAAATGCGAACTGCGATAGGGCTGCGCGACACCGTCCACGATGCGGATGTCCGGCGACCATGCATCGCACACGTCAGCAGGCGGCTTTCGACTTGCTTTTTGCCGGAGTGTGTGCGACCATGAATGCCGTCGAGTGAACGAGGTTTGGATTCTACACGGGCTGTTCTTCCAGCACTTTGCGGCCAAGGGCCGTGTGTGTTTCGTCTACATGAAATCCTGATTCGAAGGAGGAGTGTCATGTGTAAGAGACTGATGGGCACATTGTCCGTCCTGTGGATTCTCACCCTTGCATCGACGAGTCCGGCTCGCGCCGCATTGGTCGGATGGTGGACGTTCGACGAGACCTCCGGCACCACCGCAGCCGACTCATCCGGCGGCGGCAATCACGGCACTCTCATGAACGGACCGACCTGGGCAACCGGCAAGATGGACGGTGCCGTGAGCCTGGATGGAACCGACGACTACGTGGAATTGCCCATCGGCTCGCTCGTGTCTTCGCTGGGCAACGCGACGCTGGCCGTCTGGGCGAATTGGTCCGGCCAGGGGGGCGCGTGGCAGCGCATCTTCGACTTCGGTACCGGGACCGCGAATTACATCTACCTCTGCCCCGAGGATGGGGACGGGCTCATGCACGCCGCCATCACCGCCGATACCGGGACCTGGACCGATGTTACAGTCAGCAGCGGCACGCTTCCCACGGGCTGGCACCATGTGGCGGTGGTGATCGACGAGACCGCAATGAACCTGAAGATTCTCCTCGACGGCCGGATCGTCGCCGATGCCGCTACGCTGTACGTCCTGAGAGACCTGCGCACCACCACACTCAACTGGCTCGGCAGGTCGCAGTACGCCGATCCCTACTTCAACGGAATGCTCGACGACTTCCGCATCTACGACGAGGTGTTGTCCGAGGCCCAGATTCGCAGGATCATGGTGGGCGACATCACGGTCAGCCGCGATCCACATCCGCCGGATAAGGCCACCGATGTCCCCCGGGACACGGCGTTGAGTTGGACCTCGGGCGAGTTCGCGGATACGCATGACGTATATCTCGGCACCCGCATCGAGGATGTCAGCGCAGCCAGCACGGCCGATCCTGCCGGCGTTTTGGTCAGTCAGAGCCAAGAGGCCAGCAGTTTCGATCCCGGCCGGTTGGAGCTTGGACAGACCTACTACTGGCGAGTCGATGAGGTGAACTCCGCCCCCGACTTCACCGTTTTCAAGGGCGCCGTCTGGTCCTTCACCGTCGAGCCGTTCTCCTATCCTATCCCGGGCGTCGTCGCCACCGCCTCCGGGTCCAGCAAGGCCAACATGGGACCCGAGAAGACCGTCGACGGCTCCGGACTCAACGAGCTCGACCAGCATGACACCGACTCGACCCACTCCTGGCTCAGCGCCAAAGGCGACTCCGCCTGGATCCAGTTCGACTTCGACGGCGTCTACAAGCTCGACAAGGCCCTCGTCTGGAACTGCAACCAGGCCCTCGAATCCATCCTCGGAGTCAGCGCCAAGGACGTCACGGTCGAGTACTCCGCCGACGGCGAGACCTGGACCGCGCTCGGCGACTTCGAGTTCGCCCAGGCCCCCGGCTCGGACGACTACGTCGCCGACACCGTTCTCGAGTTCGCCGGCGCCGCGGCTCAGGCCGTCAAGTTCACCATCACCAGCAACTGGGGGGATGTCCTGCCCCAGTATGGTCTGAGCGAGGTGCGATTCTACTTCGTCCCCGTCACGGCCCGGGAGCCCAGCCCCGCCGACGACGCCAACGACGTCGATCCGCAGGTGGTCCTGAGCTGGCGGGCCGGACGCGAGGCCGATTCTCACCAGGTCTACCTCGGGGAAGACGAGCAGGCCGTCGCCGAGGGCACGGCCCCCGTCGTCACGGTCCCGGCGCCCGAGTACGAGACCGCCCTGATGCTCGACAGCACCTACTACTGGAAGGTCACCGAGGTCAACGACGCCGAGGCGATTCCCGCCTGGGACGGAAAGGTCTGGACGTTCGACACCGCCCATTTCGTCGCCGTCGACGACTTCGAAAGCTATACGGACGACCTGGGCAACCGCATCTACGAGTACTGGATCGACGGCTATGACATCACGACCAACGGCTCGCTCGTCGGCTACGGCGAGGCCCCCTTCGCCGAGCAGACGATCCTCTACTCCGGCAAGCAGTCGATGCCGTTCGCCTATGACAACTCCGGCGGCGTCACGATCTCCGAGGCGACCCTCAGCTTCGATCCCGCCCAGGACTGGACGAAGCACGGGATCACCACGCTGGTCCTGTACTTCCGAGGCCAGGTCGGCAACGGCGCCGCCCCGCTGTACCTGAAGATCAACGACCAGAAAGTCTCGTTCAACAACGGGGCGGCCGCCACGGCGATGCCCGTGTGGAAGCAGTGGACCATTCCGCTGGCGAGCACCGGCGCCAATCTCAAGAGCGTCAAGAGCCTGACGATCGGCGTCGAGGGCAGCGGCGCGGGCATGCTGTTCTTCGACGACCTCCGGCTGTACGCCGTGGCGCCCGAGGCCGTCGTCCCCGTCGATCCGCAAACCACCGGACTGGCCGCCCTGTACACGATGGACGGCAACGTCCAGGACACCGCCGGCAAGAAGTATGACGGCACCCTCAACGGGGACGCCAGCTACGAGCCCGGATACGCCGGACAGGCCCTCATCTTCAACGGCGTCAACGCCTACGTGGACCTGCCCATCGGCGCGTTGCTGAGTTCCTTGAGCGACATCACCATCACCATGTGGGTCAACTCCTCCGGCACCGGCGGTGATTGGCAACGAATCTTCGACTTCGGCACAGGCACCACGAACTACATGTTCCTGTCGTCTCACCAGACCTCCACCGGTCCGATGACCTTTGGCATTCGGACGACAACAGTCGCAGAGGTTCGCGTCACGGCGCCTGCCCGCCTGCCGACCGGCTGGCATCATGTCGCCGTCGCCATCAGCAGCGCGACGATGACCGCAGAACTCTACCTCGACGGGACGGTCGTGGGCAGCAACACGATGACCGTACTGCCGAAGGACCTGGGCAACACCACGCAGAATTACCTGGGCGATTCGCAATGGGAGGGCGACGCCTTCTTCACCGGCTCGCTCGACGAGTTCCGCATCTACAATCGCGCTTTGTCCGAAGGCGAGGTGCGTTACCTCGCGGGTGATCGATAGAACCGTCCGGGATCCAGCCGGGTCCCCTTGGGGCCCGGCTCTGTCCTGGAGAAAACCGACACAAGAAAGGCAGGAGGATAATTATGTGTAACAGAAAAACGTATTGGAGCGTGGCTCTTCTCGCTCTGGCCATCCTTGCCGTCACCGGCTCGGCTGTGCAGGCGGATGTCGAGCCCGTGGGCTGGTGGGCCCTCGATGACGGCGCCGGCACGACCGTGGCGGATGCCTCGGCCAACGGCAACGACGGCGTCATCACAGGCGACGCCGTGTGGACAACCGGCAAGTTCGGCGGCGCCCTGTCGTTCGACGGCACGGATGACTATGTCACCCTGCCGATCGGGTCAATCATCAGCGAGCTGAGCGACACCACGATCACCACCTGGGCCAATTTCTCCA
>ENA-UPTA01001872-UPTA01001872.1-activated-sludge-metagenome-genome-assembly--contig:-NODE-1872-length-22535-cov-7.407251_pt1 | contig 22535 bp, 20 predicted proteins | sample MGYA00238184_ERZ773361 | MGnify/ENA primary metagenome ERZ773361 (study PRJEB29100, sample SAMN05720205) | activated sludge metagenome | isolation source: anaerobic digester from wastewater... | reverse complement strand
GTCGGAACAAAGCCTATGGGATCTTTTATATGTCCGGGAGAACCGTTTTTTTCCATTAACCTTTCTACAATCTCCTGAGCAATTCCTTTTATTACCTGGCGTTTTTGGCTGTGGAAGGTCATCATAGGCATAACAAAAGAGTTGGTTAAAACTCCTCCCATATTCATATGTTTTTCTACAATCAAGGTTTTTAAACCTCTGCGTGATGCGGTAACAGCAGCGCATACTCCGGCTACTCCACCTCCTATAACAATTACATCGTATTTAAGCATATAACACCTTTTATTTTATACCGCTTGTAAGGGCCGTGTCGGTAAAGTATTTTTGTAGAACTGTAAATATGATAAGTACTGGAACTATAGCAAGACTGGTGCATGCCATCAAAGGTCCCCAGTCTGCAGATGATCTGCTTTTAAATACTTCCAGCCCCAATTGCAGAGTCCTCATCGAATTTTCACTTGTAACTATAAGAGGCCACAAGAAATCATCCCATGCCTGGGTAAACGAAAATATAGCTAAAGTTGAAAGAGCTGGTTTTCCCAGAGGAAGGAATATTCTCGTAAAAATTTTAATTTCATTTGCACCGTCTATACGTGCCGCTTCTGAAAGCTCTTTTGGAAACTGCATATAAAACTGCCGCATTATAAAAACTCCGAATACGCTCATTATATGAGGTACTGCCAGTCCGAAATAGCTGTTGAGAAAGCCTATACCGCCCTGCCCGAAGATATTGTTTCCTCCTGCCAGAGGAAAGGATTTTACCAGGATGAAAGTCGGTATCAGTGTAACCTGAATCGGTATCATCATAGTACTCAAAAGGACTATGAAGGCAAAGTTTTTTCCCTTGAAATCGAGTCTGGCAAAGGCATAACCTGCAAGACTACAGAAAAAAAGATTCATGATTACTGACAGGCATGCCACAATAAGGCTGTTGACAAAATACCTGCCGAAATCTTTGGTGTGGAATACTTCTGCATAATGCTCCAAAGTAATGTTTTTCGGGATAAAAGACGGAGGCCATGAAAACAGTTCAGTATCAGGTTTGACAGATGTGATAAGCATCCAGAAAAATGGAAGGGCCATCATAACGCCAATTATTATGAGTGCTATCATGAGAGCTGTTTTTTTCTTAGGTTTCATTCTGACACCTCCGTTCTTTCTTTTTTCCACGTAAAGCTTATAACCGATAGTACCATGATGATTATACCCAGCGCAAAGGACATAGAACATGCATATCCCATATCCATGTAGTCAAAAGCACTTGTATATATAAGCATTCCAACTGTTGTTGTCGATTGCAGCGGACCACCTCCTGTCATTACGTACATTTCTGTGAAAGACTGCAGGGTGCTTATGAGTCCGACAATCAGAACATAAAGATGAACCGGTCTTAGCAGAGGCCAAGTTATTTTTGTAAACTGTTTAACAGTACCGGCGCCGTCTAGCTTGGCAGCTTCATAGAGATATGCAGATATTCCCTGAAGTCCGGCAAGATAGATCATCATGTTCCAGCCTACACCTCTCCATATTCGCATTACCGCAACGCTTGCCAGTGCCGTTGATGTATTTGAAAGAAAGTTAACAGGCGGCAGACTAAAAAGCGAAAGAAAAAAATTAAAAATACCATACTGCGGATCATAAAGCCACATCCATATCATAGAAGCAGCAACAAGAGGAGTGATGACAGGCAGATAATATAAGGCTCTAAAGAATCCTATTCCGCGAACCCGGTTGTTTATAAGTACAGCCATGACTAAGGATATAAGCATATTCAGGGGTAGTACCAGCACTGAAAACTCCAAAGTTCTGATGACCGAATTCCAGAATTCTCCACTGAACATCAGAGCTTTATAGTTTTGTATACCATTAAAAACAGGTGCGTTAAACCCATCGTAGCGTGTAAAGCTTAATATAAGCGAGAAAAAAATTGGTATTATTCTGAATATAACAGTATAGATAAATACTGGAGCGATGAAAATAACGGCTGTAAAAGCGATCTTTTTTTTCATTGAAGAAAGCTGTCCGTTTTTCCTGGTTTGATTTTTCAAGATTTTCCTCCTACAGTAAAGTGATCTGCTGTTTTTTGATAAAAGACCGGCGTATGCCGCCGGTCATCTGTATAATTTACTTCAATTTCATAATTTCCTGGGCAGCCTGATCCAATGCTGATTTACAATCCATATTGCCTTTTACTGCTCTTTCAAGATACTTTATGAGTATATCTCTTGCCTGAACCCAGAAAGGTACGTTAGGATTACCAAAAGCATATTTGGCTCCTTTCACAAACATCGTAAGAACAGGATTTGAAGAAACAAACTCTGATTCAGCTGCCGACTGTCTTGGAGGCAGGGTGGACTGTACTTCGTTTATAGCAACTATAGAATTTTTGGAAGTCAGATAACTTAAAACCTTGGCAGTACTTTGAAGATCTTTGGTTTTGCTTGATACCATAAAGCCTGCAAAAGAATAAAAGCTCGCCCTGTTAAGTCTTGCCGTGGACAATGAAAGCTCAATCTGTTCAAATGCATGTGGAGCATAAGTTTTAATATCGTTAATCTCTTCAAGTACCAGCATTCCCATTGCGGCTGAACCGCTTGCCAGTGAATGTAGATTGCCTGTTTTTGATGTTCCGTAATCAGGGGCTACCTTTTCTTTTCTTATTAGGTCAACGTAAAACTGGAGTGCCTGTACTCCCTGAGTGCTGTTGAAAACCGGGTTCATTTCATTGTCAAAAAGTTCTCCACCATTTTGATATAAGAAACCGCTCCAAACTTGCTGAAGATCAACACCGCTTACAGGAAGGTCAAAGCCGGCGCATTTATATCTGTTGTTTTCGACTGATGTAAGTTTTTTTGAATAACTGATAAGCTGTTCCCAAGTTATCGGTGCATCTTGAGGATCCAATCCTGCCTGAACAAAAAAATCTTTTCGGTATGCTAAAAGCCGTCCGCTTCCGAAAACCGGTATGTAGTATTTTTTTCCCTTAAACAAACCAGCATTAAGAGTAGCTCCAAAGTCCTGAGGATCTTCTATTTTGGATAGTATCGAATCAATAGGCATTATTATGCCTTTATCGGCGAAACCGGCTATGGCAGCCTGACCATGCATAAATATATCCGGTCCTATACCTCCGGCAAAGGATGTAGTAAGTTTGGTCGAGAGTTCTCCCCATGGAATAAACTCAGCTTTTATCTTTATATCCGGGTTGTTTTTTTCAAATTCCGGAATAAGTTTTGAATCCACCAGATCCATTAACTGTTTCTGAGTACCTGCAAACCAAACCTTTACTGTACTAGCTCCAAAGACAACCATAAAAACTGTGGTACACAATAAAACCGTTAAAATAAGCTTTTTCATGTATTCTACCTCCCGTATAGTTTATCCAAACCATCTCTGAAATTTTTGATCGTATCCGAAAAAGTTTTTGGATCGCTTCCAGTTACAACTGCTCCCAGGATGATTCCCTTTATATTTTGGTTGTTAAGTACTTCAAGATCATCTATGGTTAGGAACTTCTGAGAAGGAATAAAACAGTTCGAATGGCATTTTTTTGAAAGCCTTTCATAGTTTATGCAGTCTTTTACAGTCAGAGCTTTTCCGTACTGTGATGGATCAATGAAAGAAAGCTCGATGCTGTCTGCCCCATAGTCAACAAGATAATCAAGCTCCTCTTCTTTAAAAGTATGGTTTACAGCGAGCATCTTGTGGACGGATAAGGTCTTAATCCAACGTGGCGCATATTCGTAGTAACAGTCTATAAAAGTCACTCCGGAACGTTCCATATCTTTAAAATCTTCTATACTGCTCATTATTTCAGCTCCGGGTACTATACCGGCAGGTATATCTATTTGAGATATTATGGATTCAAAAGCTTTTTTGAAATCTTTCCATGTAGTGTAAGTGTTTTGAGTAACCCTGTGTTTTATGTTTACATGGAACTTAACCGCGTCAGCGCCGGCATCGTATGCCCTTAATGCATATTCGTAAGAGTTATCCGGCAGACTTATAATCAAAAGCTTTTTTTCTGTGTCCAATAATTCTTTAAAGTTTTTCATGCAGCTTATCTCCTTTCATAGTGACTGTCTTAGAGTTATGATGGGTTCTATAAATACTGTTGAAGAAAGGTTAGGATTACAGTCCATTTTTTCATTCAACATGGTGATTCCAAGCCTTCCAAGAAGATATGGATTGAGTGCAACAGTTGTCAGGGGAGGTTTAAGGTACGACGAGAAGCTGAGATTGCCGTACCCTATGACTCCTATACTTTCAGGAACCGGTACTTTCATTTCTTCAAGGGAGTTTAACGCACCTTTTGCCAGCCAGTCGGTTGTACAAAAGATACAATGTTTTTCTTTTAAAGTTGAGTTTTTATAAAGCTCCATGGTTTTTCCATATCCGGATTTTTCATCAAAATCACTGCATTCATAGACTGTATAAGATACAGTTTCGTCATTTTGCACAACGGATATAAAACCGTCGAGCCTATCCTTAAATGTTTTTAGTGAGAGAGAGCCTGTTATGATGGATATGTTTTTGTATCCTTTGTCTAAAACGGTTTTTCCAACTAACTGGCCGCCTCTGTGGTTATCGTTGTTAATGGATGTAAAAGCTTCAAGGCCCTTATAATTACCAATTTGAACACATGGAATGTCAAGTCTTTTTATAAAGGTAATAAGTTCTTCAGGCATAGGAATTCCGCAGAGTATTATTCCGTTCACTTTCGATACAGGTAAAAGTGCACGCTTATAGCTTTCTTTTGATCTGATACTTTGTACCAGACAGTGAAGACTTTCTTTTTTTGAACCTTCGAGTGCCCCCTGAAGAAAAACAGAAAAAAACTCATCATTTTCAACAGATTTTTGCGGATTTGCAATAATAATGAGTATTATTCTGTTGCAAATGGAAATATCTTCTTCATGCAAATAATTCATTTTTTTTGCTGTCTGAATAACTTTATTTTTGGTTTGTATACTTATTCTCGGATTGTTTTTTAATGCTCTTGACACTGTTGAAGGGGATAAATTGAGTTCCTTTGCAATATCAACTATAGTAGGTTTCATCAGCATCCTCCTGTGCAATAATGTGCAAATGTACTTATAAAGCCGCCTTATTCTAGCATTAAAAAAAAGGTAAATCAAAACAGAAAATTGATGAAAATCAAAGAAAAAATAAAATAACTGCTTTCCGATGTACCGGAAAGCAGTTATTTGAGATTAAATGAAAAAATTCTGCTTTACTAAAAGCAGAATTTTTTGGTCGGGGCGACTGGATTTGAACCAGCGGCCTTCAGTTCCCGAAACTGACGCGCTCCCACCTGCGCTACGCCCCGATGAAAAGCACAATGATTATTGTAACATATTCCAGAGAAAAAATCAACCCTCTTCTACATGTTCTCCACTTATTTTTTGAACCTTAACAATCTTCTTTTTCCAGTTTCCGAAAACCAGAAAGGCCATAGCCAGGAACATCGCAGATATATTACTTATAATCATGCCATAAAAAACACCCCTGAAACCGTACTTTTCGGCTAAAATAGTTACTATAGGGATCCGTATCCCCCAAAGTCTTACTATATCTATTATAGTTGACTGAACAGTATGTCCTGAACCTCTCAAAGTATCCATAAATACTGCTAAGGTTGTGAAAAAAGGCAGTGAAAAAGAGATCAGCCTGAAGTAAATCTCACCCATTTCAATTACCTTTGGGTCGTTTACAAAAAATTGAGTAACGTTATGTCCGAAAAAGAAAAGCAGGGTACTTACTGCCAATGCAACAGAAAATGTAAATATAGCTGCTTTTTTGACTGTACGTGAAGCCAAATCAGGTCTATCCGCTCCGAGAAACTGTCCGATCATTGAAGCACATGCCAGAGATACTCCTGACGCAAAGTTAACCATGAGCTGACTTATCTTCTGGCCGACTCCGTAAGCACTTACGACTTCAACACCAAATCTGGAAACTACACCCATTATAAGGGTAAATCCAAGCGAGGTAACTGCCTGGCCAAACGAAGCAGGAAGTCCTATTTTTATTACCTGCATGATTGAACTGAAATCTGGCTTGAAATCCTTTACTCTGAGTTTAAAACCGTACTTTCCACTGAACATAAGATATGTGAAGTATACGGCTATAACAAACCGTGAAATGAAGGTGGCAATAGCGGCTCCTGCAACTCCCTGTTTGAATCCGAATATAAAAATAGGATCAAGAACCACGTTCATCATTACCGATACAAAGGTGAGCCTCAAAGCTATTACGGAGTTTCCCCAGCCTCTGAGAATTCCTGAATTCAGCTGCATTACAAACATGAAAGGAACTGAAGCTAACTCTATTACCATATATGTGACCGCAAGGTCTATGGTGTATTTTGATAAAGCCATTTGGGATACTATGGCTCTTGCACTGAGTATTCCTACAAGTGAAAAAACCGAGGAAAGAACGAGAGTAGTAAGGATTGCCTGAGCAGCATTTTTTTCTGCCAGATCCTGTCGTTTCATTCCGGTATACTGAGCGATTATCGTTGACCCTGCCTGTGAGAAGCCTGCTCCCAAAGCAATAAAAACAAACATTATGGGCTGAGCTAGCGTTGGAGCAGAAAACTCAGCGGTACCAAGCTTTCCTAAGAAAAAAGCATCAGTAATGTTGTACATAGTCTGAAGAAGATTAGTTAAAACTAAAGGCCACGCCAATTTAAAAAGGGCCTTTCCGATAGAAGAATTAAGTATATCAACTTTTCCGTTGGATTGCACGAGTAGTCCTCCTTAACATTTTATAAAAAAACTTTATAATTAAAAAATAAATATAACAATCTTTATGTATGCTGTGCTTACTATTATACCATATTTTAAATGAGTAATAAATGTGTTATAATAAATCAGTACGGAGTTTAAGAAAAAAAGCCGGGGGTAGTGTATGAAGTATATACAGAAGATAATAGAACTCGTTGCAAATCTTGGAACTCCATCCTTTCACAATCTTTTAGGTAATCTTATTGTTTCAGAAACACACAGCTCGAAGATGATAATCGTCCGTTTTTTTGAAAACCTTTGGGTGGTTCTTGATGCAAAAAATGTTTTTCCTTCCAAGCTTGAATACCAGAATATAGAGGATATCATAAGGGAAGCCGGACTTGAAAAGATATATGACTTTCCTTTCGATACGTATATACTGTGTGACGGCAAGTTTGAAGATGAGGAAACATCAAGGATGATTGTACAAGCCTTTGAAAAAGAGAAGGAATTGTTCGAAAACCAAAGGCTTTTAACGGTTATTGACAGGTTGTCATATCAGCTTTCTTCCATCGAAAGCTTGGTTTTGAATCTTTCAGAACCGCTCAGCATAGAAAAGTTTATGGAGATAGTGGCATCAGGAATATCTGAGCTTTTATTCTGCAGTGTTTCTATATATAGAGTTAATGAAAGAAAAGCTTTAAAAACAGAGGAGTATGGAAGACTAAAACTCAATATCGATGAGTTTGAACTTTCAGAAGAGCTTATGCACAGCATTGAGATCAGTTCTCCTATTATTATAAACAGATATAATAAATTTCAAGATAAAGCTTTTGATAAAATCAAGGCCGTTATTCCCGTTGGAACATTTGAAAACGACACATTTCTATTGTTCATAACCAGGGATACGTCTATTGAGGAAGAGGAGAAACTCTTTATAAATACTATATACAGGATAATTTTCCATTTTTATACCAAACAGTTTCTTGAAATTCTTGACTTTAAAGAAGAGATAGCCGCGAAAACACTTAATATTTTAAAAGTTTTTGATAATATTATTTATATGATAAAGGGTAAGGATAACATTGAAGAAAGATTCTTTCAGTCTATAGGCAGCATGACTTTTGTAGAACAGTCGCAGGTGTTTTCGCCGCAAAAGGCTCTTGCCGACGGAGTCTACTCATCCAGAGAGTGCAGCGGTACGGAATACGATCTGGTAGTATCTTACACGAGCCCTCAAGGGATAAAAAAAAGTATCGGAATAACCGTGAAAAAGAGTTTTAAGAACAGCATACTTGAAATAATTAATATAGTAAGTCTTGTATTGGACGGATATGAAACTATAATAGAAAATTAATCGGAGCCCTAGGCTCCGATTAAATAATTACCTGTTTTTTATGGTGAACTTAATGGCCGTTCTTTCTTCACCCTCAATATTAACATCGGAGAAGGCCGGAATACAAACCAGATCAATTCCGCTGGGCGCAACGTAACCTCTTGCTATGGCTATAGCCTTTACCGCCTGGTTGACAGCACCGGCTCCGATAGCTTGCAGTTCGGCTATACCGTGATCTCTGATTATTGCAGAAAGAGCTCCGGCGACAGCTATAGGTTTGGAGTTTGCAGCTACTTTTAAAACTTCAGCTTCTGCCATAGTTATAGCCTCCTTTTTTATAATACAACTTCAATTTTGGTATTTGCTTTATAATGGCGCGCCCGGCGAGATTCGAACCCACAACCTTCGGATCCGAAGTCCGACGCTCTATCCAGTTGAGCTACGGGCGCTCTATAAAACTATTATACCTTAATTAGTCAATAAAATCAACAATAGGTTTGGGTTATTGGCAGACAATTGGAAGATCTTTGGCAGTATGGTATAATTTGATTGTAATCAGCATCTTTGTTTATAAGGGGAGGGAATACAATGACAGATTTAAAAGTGACTGCTTATGAAAATTACAAAAAATGGGTTGAAAATGCAGATCTGTCCCTTAAGGATGACCTTGAAAAGATAAGAAGCAATGAAAAAGAGATAGTGGAGTGTTTTTACAAAGATCTTGAGTTCGGAACAGGAGGAATGAGAGGGAAGATCGGAGTAGGGTCCAACAGGATGAATATTCATACTGTTGCCAGGGCTAGTCAAGGGTTTGCAGATTTTTTAAAGACCCAAAATCAAAATCTGTCAGTGGTAATAGCCTACGATACCAGAAACAAGTCAGAGCTTTTTTCCAAGGTATCAGCTGAGGTCTTTGCAGCCAACGGGTTGAAGGTTTTCCTGTTTTCAAAGCCTACTGCAACACCAATCCTTTCATACGCTGTGAGACATCTTCATGCAGCAGGCGGGCTTGTCATAACTGCAAGCCACAATCCTAAAGAATATAATGGGTACAAAGTATATACATCGGACGGAACACAGGCAGTTCCGGTCTATGCTGATATAATAACCAGAAATGTTGAAAGCCTTGATTATTTTAAAGATGTTAAGAGGTTGGATTATGAAGAGCTGATGAAGTCCGGTATGATACAGATACTTGATGAAAGTGTTTTTAACAGTTATATTGAGACTGTTTTTAACTACTCCAAAGGTATTATGGGAGATGTAGATTCCAATTTAAAGGTAGTATATACACCTCTGCACGGGACTGGTCTGGAGCCTGTAAGAACTTTGCTTGGCAGACTGGGCTTCGCTCTTGATGTAGTTGAGCAGCAGGCAGTAGCTGATCCTGGATTTTCAACTGTAAAGGTTCCCAATCCGGAAGATAAGCAGGCTTTTACGCTTGCTTTGGAGCTTGCCAGAAAATCAGATGCAGATATTGTTATGGCTACAGATCCAGATTCTGACAGAATAGGGGTTTTTGAAAAAGAATCCGGAGATTATCTGTCTTTTAACGGTAATCAGATAGGAATCGCACTAAGTTACTTTCTATTGAATAAAATGAATGAAAAAAATATTCTTCCCGATAATGGTCTCATAATAAAGACCATAGTATCTACTGATATGATAAAATCAATAGCCGCTGATTATGGGGTGTCTGTACAGGAAACTCTGACGGGGTTCAAGTTTATAGGTGAAAAGATAGAGTATTATGAAAAAAATAAAGAAAAGGAGTTTATTTTAGGGTTTGAAGAGAGTTACGGTTATCTTGCCGGTACTCATGCCCGCGATAAAGACGCTGTTGTGGCGGCTGCACTCATCTGTATGCTGGCGGGAGAACTTAAAAAAACAGGCTCAAGCATTGGAAAGCTTTTGCAGGAGCTCAGCCTTAAGTACGGATTTTACGGTGAAAAAACTCTGTCATATGAATTTGAAGGAATACAAGGCGGAGTAAAAATAAATGAGATAATGTCTAAGTTCAGGAACGAGCCGCCAAAAGAGATATCAGGCTGCAAGCTTGCAGAAGTTATTGATTATTCCAAAGGTATTGCAAATCTTCCGAAATCTGATGTAATTGAGTTAAGATACGGCGATTCAAAGGTTATAGCCAGACCTTCCGGGACTGAACCGAAAATAAAATTTTATTTGATGGTCAGAGGCGAGACAGAGCATGTTCTTCAGGAGAAGATAGCCAGTTTTTCAAACGCTGTTTACAAAATGCTGTGAAGTGAGTGAAAGTGAAATTTTACTTTATTTTTTTTACACCTAAGGATAATTACTACTCTTTAAGTGAGTATATGCTTAAAGATTATGAAACGGTTATTGCTCGGGATGTGCTTAATCATATTTATGAGCTTCCGAACGTATCTTTGGATTATATAGGATATTTTATAGCTCAGGAGAAGAACTTTGAGCTTTGCGGAATAAGAAGATATCTTAAGCCGGATTTCAGGGCAAAAAAATTTTTTAAGGCTTACTTTACCGATATTATATCAGACGATATAAGAGAGCTCTACGGAGAGTATATAGAGCTCATTTCAGATTATGTGGGCCTTAAGAGGACGGTAGAGTCTTTTAATAATCTTATTTCTGAAAAAAATATAATGAGCGATTACGATAACTGGCTTGAAGGTCTTATAAAGAATGTTCCTTCAACGTACAAAGAAGGAGTTGCCCAGAAGATTTCAAAGTTTGCTAACATATATATGATAAAGGTGTACGAAAAGCTTTTCAATAAAAACATACTCCTTTTAAAAACGTATTCATCGGAGATTTCGTACAAGATAATGGAAACAAGTCTTATTCAAAATATTGCGGAGGGTTAGAGTTGTGAGAAGAGTTGCCATAAAACTAGCTTACGAGGGTACAGAGTTTTTCGGATATCAGGGGCAAAGAACAAAACGTACCGTTCAGGATGAGCTTGAAAAAGGACTTCAGAAGATTTTCGGTTTCAGGATAAATACTTTTGTGGCAGGCAGAACCGATACAGGAGTCCATGCTTACGGTCAGGTTGTTGCTTTTGATGTTCCGAACGACAGAATGACTTTTACTAATATAAAGGATGCGCTTAATTCCATGATACCCCATGATATGTATGTAAAAGATGTCTGGGAGGTTCCATGTACTTTTAACCCCAGAGTCACAGCCGTAAAAAGGGTATATCATTACTACATATACAGCGCTCCGGATCCTGATATATTTTTTCGAAACAGAGTATGGTGGTTTCCGTATGATCTGGATCTTTCAAGGATGCGTCAGGCAGCTGCTTTTTTTATAGGCGAGCATGATTACACCACTTTTAAAAGCGGTGATGACGAAAGATCTGTAATCAGAACCGTCTTTCGTGTACGTATCTTAAGACAGAGTAATAATATAATACTGATAAGAGTCGAGGGAAAGTCATTCCTCAGACGTATGGTGCGAAACATGGTGGGCGCATTGGTGAAGGTAGGTACTGGCAGTTGGGAACCTCAAAAAATAAGGGAACTTCTGGAGCTCAAGGACAGGTCAAAATCTCCTGCGGCAGCTCCGCCTCAAGGTCTGTATCTTTACTCTGTTTTATTCTGACAGCGGCTCTGCTGTTTGCAATACCCAGAGTAGGTCTTGTTTATGAAGGACCGCAGTCTGTTCTTAACAGTCTGATATATACACTATATAAATATGCTGATATACAGATTCCTCCGGATTACAAAGGGGAAACTTTTGTTATTGAAGCTGACAATGATAAATTTTCTTTAAAATACTCTCTTGGCCAGATTCAAGCCGGAACACAAGAGTTTGATTCAATTTTTTCCAAAATTTTTCCGCAGGAAAGAAGGTCTGTATTCATAATAGGCAAAGAGTGTACAATAAAATCAGAAGATAAGTTCAGGAGTGCCGATTTTTTTTATTGGGAGGAAAAACTGAATCTGACAATCCAGGCATCTTCGGGGGTTTATGATTACGTAATGTATCCCAGAATTGGCGATAATGTTCTGTATGTACCCAAAAAATGGGTAAAGCTTTTTATAACAGCAGAAAAAGTATCAGAAATTACTCTTAACGGACAGAAGTACCCTGTTCCATGTGAAATAACCGTACCTGACTGTAAACTGACTCTTGATGCAGGTGATGACAGTTTTGAAATAGATCTTACCAACTATGAAGGAACAGAATACCGTTTTGAGATTGCTGACACCGAGCAATCAGACATAGTAAAGACTTCCGTTATGAGAGTCTTTGAGATAGAAAGCGGTATTTTTATCTCCGGTTTTCCATACTCCGTCTGGCTTAGTAAAGGCCAGGAGCCTAAGATAAGCAAATCACAGTTTTTTTGTGACTACGGTGATATACGTGATGTGAAAAAAGGGGCTGAGCTTCTAGGAGATATTATATTTGTGCATGAACACAACAAATCAGTTTACATTGTAAGCTCCGCAGGAGAAGTGGTTGTTCTTGGCAGAAAACAAGCCCTTGTACCATGGGATCTTTTAAGAGCTCCTTTTTCCATAGAACTCTCTGAAAAAGGGATAGAAATAAAAACGATGCAGTTGAAGAAGTATATAATGAGTTTTGAAGGCGGACTTTCATCGTCTCAACTGTATGAAGATATAAAATTTAATATTCCCTTGTTTAAACCGCTTGATACATATAAATTTGAAGATTTTGAAATAAAAATATACAGCTCGTATATAAAAATTCTTAGACCTGAGGTAAAAGCGAAATGATTGATGGTAAAGTGCGTCTGGATATATTTTTAAGCTTGAAAGACGCCAGAATCTCAAGAAAAAGTGCCAATAGTCTTATCAGGGAAGGCAAAGTAACCGTCAACGGCAAAGTTGTTTTAAAACCTTCTTTTCAAGTTAACGAAGAAGATACTATAATAGTGCTATCCGAAGAATTTTATGTCAGCAGAGGAGCCTTTAAGCTTCAGAAGGCTCTTGAAGAGTTTGAAGTGCAAGTGCGGGGTAAGGTATGTATGGATATAGGTTCTTCCACCGGAGGGTTTACGCAGGTTCTTCTTCGGAATGATGCCCTCAGAGTAATATGTGTCGACAGCGGAACCGATCAGCTCCATCCTTTGCTCAGAAATGATGCTAGAGTTATTCTTTACGAAAATACTAATGCCCGATACTTTAAAGCTGATGAAAAGGTTGATTTTATATGCTGTGATGTATCTTTTATATCTATAACCAAGCTTACCGATACATTTCTTGAAAATTCAAAGGATACCGCAGAGTTTATTTTTCTGGTGAAACCTCAGTTTGAATGCGGAAAAGAATTTTTGGGTAAAAACGGAATTGTAAAGAACATACAAGTCCATAGCTCGGTATTAAAAAACATTTCTGCTCATCTTAACTATGTAGGGCTTTTTCCCAACAGAGTAATTGAATCTCCGATAAAAGGTTCTCAGGGGAATACGGAATTTCTTCTGTACTGTAAAAGAAGCAAGAGTGTTGCTTTTGATATGAAAAATATAACCGGAGCGGTTGAATAGTATGAAAAAAAGAATAGGCAAGATAAACGTTTCAATGATTTTTTTTCTTTTATACAGCATAATAGGTTATTCTTATACATCCGTAATAAGTATAGACGGACTGGGGCGGTTTTATAAAAACTGTCTGGTAAACATACCTCTATTCAGGTATATTAACTCAAAAGAAGGACTCGGATATGAGTATATTTTTAATGTTCTTTCGGAAACTCTTTCTTGTCCGAAAGAAGATCTTGAGGATCTTCTTGAAAGCAGGGTAACCTTTTATTCTGATTTTGAATATAATTATTCGGCTTTTTTGGAACCGGATATAATAAAAAATCTCAGTAATATTATATTGAGATCTAATGCCATATATATTGAAAACCATGATGTAAAAACCATAAGCGATATAATTGAAAATATATTCAACGGTACTGTAGTTAAAGGCGGATACGATATATACGGCAGGGAGTATAGAATATCTTACGATGAGAACGGGGTCTTTCTTAATAAGCCCCAGAGTATTTATATACCAGCAAAAGAGTATCCTGTTGAAGGAAAAATAAAAGGATTCATGAATGATGGTAAAAACTGGGACTTTCATTTGGAGATAAAAGACAAAGCCCTGAAAGGAAGTTTCATATCCCGGGATTATTCAAATGATATGCAGGAATTTGATATATCCTTGCTTGAAAATCGGAGAATCTTCGGCGATATCCAGACATATGAAGTTCTTCAAAAGGACAGGACTGTCCAGTACATTCAAGAGTTTTTTGTTCCTTATGATAAAAACTCTGTAGATATATTCAATAAGCTTTTTTCAGCCCCGAAAGACGGACAGTTTGTAGTTATAAGATCTGAAAGCCTTACGGATAGTAAGATGAGATCAATTTATTTTTCGACTGTATTTGATACGAAAAATATTAATGCACTCATTAAGCTGTATAACCTGGGCAGCGGTAAGATAGGAACATATGACTACTGTCTTATAAGTCATAAATCCGTGGGAGATAAGATATATTTTTACTACAGCCAGGAAGGAAGTATTGTCAGCACAGTATCTCCGGATAATATGAAGATTTATCTTTCAGAATCGCCAAGGCTCAAAAGTATTGCAGGATATAAAATAATTGAAAGGAAAAAACTTGAAAGATTTGTTTTTGCAGATCTTGAAAGATACTTTGAAGAGAATTTCTTTAGTTCGATACCAGCCTTCCTTTCGGCAACTTTTTTTAAGAATGAAGATAAGAACTACTGTATAAATATAATCCTGAAATGAAAAATCATATGCGGATACAAAACATTCGAGAGGTGTCAATATGGCAATTTTTTCTATTTTTGATAAAAATGATATGTTTTTGAGGAAAAGCAAAAAAACGGTTGAAAAGATTAATCAGCTTGAAAATGAATACGAAAAACTTTCGGAAAGTCAATTAAGATCAAAGACAGACGAATTTAGGCAAAGAATAGCTGATGGTGAGACTCTGGATGATATTCTTGTACAGGCCTTTGCTGCAGTTAGAGAATCCTCCAAAAGAACCTTGGGAATGAGACATTTTGATGTTCAGCTTATTGGAGGAATAGCTCTTCATGAAGGAAACATAGCTGAAATGAAAACCGGAGAAGGAAAAACTCTTGTAGCAACATTGGCTATATATCTGAACGCACTTGCCGGTAAAGGTGTTCATCTTGCCACACATAACGACTATCTGGCCAAGAGAGATGCTGGCTGGATGGGTCCAATATATGAAAATCTCGGTCTTACAATAGGGTTTATTCAGGCTGGAATGAACAATACTGATAGAAAAGCGGCCTATGAGATGGATATAACCTACGGAACAGCCAACGAGTTTGGATTCGATTATCTTAGGGATAATCTGGTTTATGATATAAAGGAAAAAGTTCAGAGAAAGCCTTACTACGCCATTGTGGACGAGGCAGACTCTATTCTTATAGACGAAGCAAGAACCCCTCTCATAATTTCAGGTCCTTCTGATACTCCATCTGAGCTTTACAGAAGGTTCGCCACTCTTTCAAAGCTGTTCAAGAAAGACGAGGACTTTACTATGGACGAAAAGCAAAAAACTATAGCTTTGACTCCTGAAGGAATTGCTAAAGCAGAAAAGATGCTTAACATAGAAAATCTTTATGATCCGTCGAATATAAAGTTTCTCTACCACCTTATGAACTCGCTCAAAGCACTCTATTTTTTTAAGAACGATAAGGACTACATAATACAGGACGGACAGATTGTAATAGTAGACGAGTTTACCGGAAGGCTTCTGGAAGGACGCCGTTATTCCGAAGGACTTCACCAGTCAATAGAAGCCAAGGAAGGAGTCAAAGTTAAAGAGGAAAGTGTAACTTATGCTACAATTACCTTCCAGAATTATTTCAGGATGTATGAAAAGGTATCAGGAATGACAGGAACCGCCAAGACCGAAGAGGATGAGTTCAGAACCATATACAACGCTGATGTAATAGTCATTCCTACCAACAAAAAAATGGTACGAATGGATAAAAATGATCTTATATATAAAACCGAAAAGGAAAAGTATGAAGCGGTTGTCAAGGAGATAAGCGAAAGAAACAAGAAAGGTCAGCCTATGTTGGTTGGTACAACCTCTATCGAAAAAAGTGAATATATCAGCATGCTTCTCAAAAAGCAGGGCGTTCCTCATCAGGTTCTGAATGCCAAATATCATGAAAAAGAAGCAGAAATAGTAAAAAATGCAGGTCTTAAAGGAATGGTCACCATAGCAACCAATATGGCCGGAAGAGGAACCGATATAAAGCTTGGTGATGAAGTAGTTGATCTTGGAGGACTTTATGTTATCGGAACAGAAAGGCATGAAAGCCGCAGAATAGATAATCAGCTTGTAGGAAGATCAGGAAGACAGGGAGATCCTGGTGAATCAAGGTTCTTTCTCAGCTTTGAAGATGAGCTGCTTAGACTTTTCGGCGGAGATAAACTTAAAGCTATCATGACAACCCTCAAAATAGAAGAAGGGCAGTCGATAGAACACGGCCTTTTAAGTAAGATAATAAGGGATGCTCAGAAAAAGGTTGAAGGTATGCATTTTTCTGTCAGGAAAAGACTGTATGAGTTTGACTCTGTAATGGATTCGCAGAGATCTTCAATATACTCCCACAGAGATTGGTTTCTTGAGCTCTCAGATTATGAAGAACATATGAGAGAGATTTTTGAAGATGTTGTAGACAGAATAGTTGAATCTTCATATGATGAACAGGAAAAGAAGCTTGATTCCCAGGCCGTAAGAAACAAACTTATTCAGTATCTTGTGATTGACGACCTTACAAAATCGTCTGTCGAGGAAACAAAGGAAAGTATAATCAATGTTCTGTGGAAAAAGTATGAAATGAAAAAAGAAGAGTTTGGTGAGGACTTCCATAAACTCATAAAGTTTGTGATGCTCAGAATCATAGATGAAAGGTGGAGGGCGCATCTTGATGCTATTGAAGCGCTTAAGGAGTCTGTTAACCTAAGAGCATACGGTCAGAAGGATCCTGTGCTTGAATTTAAGAAAGAATCATACACTATGTTTGAAAATCTTATAGACAGTATATACGATGATGCCGTTTCGTATCTTTTGAGAATAGTAAAAGTAGATCCTAATAAGGAAGAGGAGCAAACAAAAAAGATGACCGTGAACCTTAACTTCAGCCACAACGAAGGTTCAGCATCAAAAAATGATTCAAAATCAGAGCAGATAAAAAAAGGGAAAAAACATTTTAAAGTAAAAAAATGAAAAGACGGGAAACCGTCTTTTCATTAAGCTGATAATTTTCAGATTTAAATTATATGATATAATTTCATAGAACTTTGTATTGTTTAAACCGGGAGGAACATATGATAGAGTATGAAGTAAAACAAAGAAAAATAGATATTGTTCAAAGATACAAAAATCTTAAGGCGCTTTTCGATCTTGAAAAATCCCATGAAGAGCTTCAAAGGCTTGAATCTCAAACGACGGCCCCTGATTTCTGGAACGATCCCAAGAAGGCAGAGACTCTCATGAGGCAGGTTCAGAACATAAAGGATGAGCTCAAAGTTTTTTCGGAGCTTGACAAGCTGGTGGAGGATCTTGATGCTGCCTTAGAATTTGCCGAGGAAGAAGCAGAAATGGAAGAACCTTTTTATGAGATACTTAAAGAAACGCAGGAAAAAGTAAGAGATTTTGAATTCAAGCTGCTGCTTTCGGGAAAGTATGACAGCTCCAATGCTTTTGTGACCATTCATCCTGGGGCAGGCGGAACCGAATCTCAAGATTGGGCAAGCATGCTTTTGAGAATGTATATACGCTGGAGCGAGGCCAATAACTTCAAGGTTGAAACTATTGACTACCAGGATGGTGAAGAAGCAGGCATAAAGAGTGCTACGCTTAAGATAACGGGTCCTTATGTCTACGGAAAACTTAAGTATGAAAGCGGTGTGCACAGGCTTGTGAGAATATCTCCGTTCGACTCGAATGCAAGGCGCCATACTTCTTTTTCTTCGGTTAGCGTTATGCCTGAACTGGATGAGGACATAGAGATAGAGATAAGACCGGAAGATCTTAAAATGGACACGTACAGAGCCGGAGGCGCAGGCGGTCAGTATGTTAATAAAACCGACTCCGCTGTAAGACTTACCCATATTCCAACGGGAATAGTGGTAGCCTGTCAGGTAGAGAGGAACCAGCATCAAAACAGGGCAACAGCTATGCAACTGCTTAAAGCAAGGCTTTACGAGATGGAGATGCGAAAGAAGATGGAAGAGAAGATGAAGCTCCAGGGTGATGTAAAAGAGATTTCATGGGGAAACCAGATAAGGTCATACGTTCTTTACCCTTATCAGATGGTAAAGGATCACAGGACGGAGTTTGAATCTTCTAACTCACAGGCTGTGCTTGACGGGGATATAAACGGATTTTTAGAAGCCGAACTGCTTTTTTTTGCTGATGTTTCAAAAGAATAAGGGGTTTGACGTACCGGCAGAGGCAGATAGTTTACAATTGACAAAACTGTTAAGGCGGTGTATAATTTTTGCGAGAGTATTATGATTATCATAAAAGTATAATGGTTCCAGAAGTTTTAGAGTATCTGAACATCAAGGATGACGGAATATATGTTGACTGCACGGCCGGAGAAGGCGGGCACTGCAAGGCTATATACGAGAAAGCCGGCGGGAAAGCCAGAGTGGTAGGCGTTGACGTTGACTATGAAGTTTTGGAAATAGCTGAGCAGAGGCTCAAAGATATTGGCTGTAAGATAGATTTCTTTAAGGCATCATATAAAGATATAGATATAGTGTTAAGAGGAATGGGGATAAAAAAAGTTGATGGTTTTTTGATGGATCTGGGAGTTTCCACTTTTCAGCTCAAGGGAGAGAACAGAGGATTTACGTTTATGAATGATGAGCCCTTGGATATGAGGATGGATCCAGATTCAGTTTTCAGCGCTATACAGGTTGTGAACAAGTATGAGGAAGAAGAACTGGCAAGGATAATCTTTGAGTACGGCCAAGAGTATCAGTTTTCACGTAAAATAGCAAGGAGTATTGTTTCCTCAAGACCTGTCAATACAACCGGAGAGCTTGTAAAAGCCATTCAGCATGGTTTACCGTCGTATGAGATTCATAAAAGGAAGAGGCATTTTGCTACCAAAACTTTTCAAGCTATAAGAATAGAAGTCAACAAAGAGTTTGAAAATATTAAGGCTGCACTTGGAAAATTTGAGAATCTTTTGAATCATGGCGGAAGGGTAGTCGTGATATCCTTTCATTCTCTTGAGGATAAGATAATAAAAGATTATTTCAGAAACAACCCTTCATATTCTCTTGTAACTAAAAAACCCGTATTACCGCAGGAAAGCGAAATAAGCAGCAATCCAAGGGCAAGGAGTGCCAAATTAAGAGTTGCAGAGTTCAAATAGCTCTGTTTTAAGGGGGAAGGTACATGTCGGAAAGGGCATCTACTTTAAGAAATGTAAGGGAGAGAGCAGGTAGTTCGGTCAATTTTCTTGATCTGGCCATATATGTATCTCTTTTTATGGCTGCAATGGTTATAAGCATATGGCTTGTGATGTTTCTTAACCTGGGCAAGGATATAGAAAGTTATAAAAAGATAATTGATTCGAAAACCGCTTCTTTTGAAAATATTACTGAAGTTGTAAAGTCTACTGATCTGAAGATTGAGCAGTATATTCAATTGCTGTCGGTGCTGAACGGAAAGTAGGTGTTTTTTGAAGATAAGGTATTCCATAGCCCGTCTGTTTATAGCAGGGCTGTATTTGTTTGTGGTAGCCGCAGGTCTTTTTTTCAATACTGAGCTTCTCAGCATAAACGCTGCCAATAAAAACAGTTCTGATGACTCTCAGAAAAAAATAGCGACCCTTGTTGACAGCAAGGGTAATTTTATTGTTTATGAAAAGCCTAAGTATGAAGCATGGCTTGATATAGAGTTTATGAAAAGACAAAAAAAATATGCCGCTCTTATAACCAAGCTTCAGACAAGATTTTTATATTCTGAAATAGAAAATAAAAAGTATCTCTGCTGGGGTACATATGAAACCTTGGAACTGGCAAAAAAAGATCTTGGTGAGCTTTACAAATTTGCTAATATCCATAGATCTGCAGAAAGAGTCTACAACAATCTTTTTTCGCTTAATCTTATGATAGGCAAGTATGACCAGACAACTTACGGTATTGAAAAGTATCTTTACAATAACGGAATGCTTACCGGTAAAGACAAAGTTACAGTTACTCTGGATATGGTGCTGCAGAAGATTGCATATGAAGAGATAAAAAGAGTTAAAGATGCCCTCTCGGCGGAAGGGGCAATCGCTATAGTTATGGAAACAGCCAGCGGAAAGATAAGGGCTTCAGCCGCTGTATATCCTTGGAATCTTGGTTTTATGGGATATATCGAACCGGGATCAACTTTTAAACCATTAATATATGCTTTGGCCATAGATGAAAAAATATCCAATCCATATGAAAGCATACTTTGTGAGAGAACATACCAGCCTGTTCAGGATGTCAACTACAAGATGAAAGAAGCTGAAAATGAGGATTTTGGATTAATAGATATAAAAGAAGCCCTTTCAAAATCATCAAATATTGCTGTTGCGAAAACCATGAAAAAAATAATGAATGTTTTTGATGAGAACTGGCTTTATCAAAAACTTTTAAATATGGGACTTGGCGAAAAAACAGGGGTAGAGTTTGAAGGTGAGATATCAGGGGCACTGGCTCAGCCTGATAAATGGTACAAGATAATGCCGTTTCAGATAGCTATCGGACAAGGTATAGGAGTAACCCCTATACAACTTGTTTCTGCCTTTAATATTCTTGTAAATTCAGGAAATTATGTCAAACCAACATTTGTAGAAGAAACAGAGATTATACCCAAAAGAGTTTTTACGCAGGAAACATCCAAGCTCCTTGTAGACTGGATGAAATATACCACATTAACGGGTACTGCAAGACTTGCATATAAAGAAGGAATAGCAATCGGCGGTAAAACAGGAACAGCGCAGAAAGCATTGGCGGAGGTAGGGTATGCATCCGAAAAGTACTATGCTCTGTTTGCGGGATTTTATCCGGTAACCGATCCTAAATATACAATTGTGGTAATAATAGATGATCCGAAAGGTGAAAAGTACTATGGGGGAGAGGTCGCAGCTCCTATTGCAACCAATATATTTTATAGATACTTTAAAGAAACAGATGCAGGACATGAGTCAGCTGGAAGCCTTTTCAGAGAAGTAATTCCTGATCTCACCGGCCAGGATGTACAGGAGGCTGTTTACATACTTAACGCATTGGGTATACCCTCTGATAAGATAATCATAAGCGGAAGTGGTAAAAAAGTTATTTCCCAGGAACCATCTCAGGCCCTTTTTATAAGTGATATTCAGTTCATACAGCTTTTTGTGGGAGAGTAAAGATATGAGCATATCTATTGTATCAGGAAGTTCATACATAAAAAAAGAAAATTCAATCAAAAAACTTTGGGAGTCCTTTCAGGGACAAAAAACTCTTGTAAGCAGGGAAAATTATACCAAAAGCTCTCTTGAAGAAGTTTTTTCAACCAAAGGGATGTTCAGTCAGGAAAAGCTTGTGATTATAAAAGAGCTTGACTCTTTTAAAGCCAAAGAAGTAAAAGATGTTATCAGAATACTTTCGCTTGCAGACGGTAACGACAAGATACTTATAACGGTTACAGCGGAAACTGAAGATATAAAAAAGATTAAAGCCGATGAAAAAATAGATGCTGCTCTTCCAAAGCCATGGGAAGATAATGAATGGAAAGATTTTTTAGATAGTATTGCCGCACAGTTCGGCAAAAAAATAGAAAAACATGCGGCAGAGTATCTTCTGCAAAATCTTGGAAGGGAAGATACTTATATGTACGAGGAAATCTCAAAAATCAGCATATATGCACAGACTGATACAATAACTTTGGAAGACGCTGTTCAGATAGGCTATACATTTTCAGATCCTCAGCTTGAAGACATGTGTTATCTTATGGCCTGCAAAAAAACAGATAAAGTTATGGAAATGCTTGATAAGATAATTGATGACAGTGAATTTAACGCACCTGCAACGGTAGGGTTTATGTACAGGTACTTTCTAGATCTGTACAAGGTTATTTTGAATGCACCGGGATTGAAAAAGTATACTTGGGCAAACATTCAGAAGATCGCCAAAGACTGTGGCATAAAAAACAGTTCAAGAGTAAGGTCGTTTTTAGGGGTTACATTTCAGAACGATATAATAAAAAAAATAAATCTCGAAAATATGTATGATCCTTCTAAATTACGAAGAATCATAATAATGTTTGAACAGCTGGACAGACAGGCAAAAAGTACCGATAATTTTAAAGTGGCTTTCAGTGTGTTTTTCAGGGAGGCGTTTGTTGAATAAAAATATAGATATTTTTTGCAGTGTGATCGACAATTTTGGAGATGCCGG
>ENA-UPTA01001867-UPTA01001867.1-activated-sludge-metagenome-genome-assembly--contig:-NODE-1867-length-22586-cov-6.243709_pt1 | contig 22586 bp, 12 predicted proteins | sample MGYA00238184_ERZ773361 | MGnify/ENA primary metagenome ERZ773361 (study PRJEB29100, sample SAMN05720205) | activated sludge metagenome | isolation source: anaerobic digester from wastewater... | reverse complement strand
TTAAAGGGCACACAACGAGAATCCGCCACGTTCATTCTATGCTGGGACCGGCGGAATGCAAGGAAATCGTGGGGCGAGTCGTGGCTCGTGGCTTGTGCCCTGTGGCCCGTGGCGACGGGACGCCGGTATCCAGCAAGGTGTTAAACGCCATCGGTTCCGGCCGAAGGCCGGCCCGTGTAGATCCGTGTCGAGGATTGGGCGCGTGGGTCGAGGACCCGCCCTGCATGCTCCGCGTCCCGGCGGCTCCGCGCGAGAACCGGATGTATTGGCGCTCTGCCGCTGCCCGGCTTCGTACTCCCACTTGTCAGAATCTTGTTCTCTCGCGAAGATTTTCGAAACCACTGAACATAAGTCACGGACACTTGCGGAATTACGTCTCGCGCAAAGACGCCAAGACCGCAAAGGGAGAATGTGTCATAGTGGTCTATCCTTGGCGTTCTTCGCGTCTTGGCGAGAGAATAGGTTTTGGTTGCGGCCGGAGGCCGCGCTGGGTCGCTTCGTGCTCTTCGTGGTCTTGGGTTATGGGGAGGTTGTGCTGCCTTCGGCCGAGGAGAGGAATCGCTGCTTGAGGCCCTGGAGGCCGGCTGTCCGCAGGACTCCCTGAAGGGCGGCGGGCAGGCTGGGATCGAGCTTGCCCTTCTGGCGGCCGTAGAGGAGTTGGTTCTCGCCTTGGGCGAAGACGACCAGGTCGTCGAGCGTGTCGCCTTTGGTCCGCACGAGGACCAGCAGGCCGAACCCGCCTTCCCGGGTCTGGATGACCCTGTCCCACCCTCGGATGCGCATCTTGTCGAAGGCCAGTTGCCCGCCGGCCGGCAGCTCGTAGATTGCCAGGTGGATTCGCGAGAGGCCGCCGAGGTTGACCGGCTCGCCCGCGACTTGCGAGGCCGCGACCTTGGCGAGCTTCATCGTGGCCCCTTCCATCTTGAACTCGAAGGTATCCTCGGCTTCTACGCCGGTCTGGCGCTTGATCTCCTGCCGGCCCCACTGCGGATCGAACTGGGTATGGCAACCCGCCGTCCCCAGCAACGCCCCGGCGAGCAGGGCCTGCCACACACCTTGCCATTTCATAGTCGCACCTCCAAAGGATCGCATATTGCCGACGGATGTTCCGTATCCACACGACCCGGCCTCTTGCCCCTCCGCGTCCCTGCGTCTCAGCGCGAAACACCGTCCATTCATCGCAAGAGACTCACAGCGAGCCGTCCAAGATAACAGGATAACTGCGCAAGGCATCGAGGGCAACGTGGAACCGGAAGGAGGGTGCACGACCGTAGTTGTGCGTGCAATGGGTTCCACGGAGACCCTGGATTGTCATTCCCGCGAAAGCGGGAATCCACTTCCTGGGACACGTCGCATGCCACGGCTCCCGGATTCCTGCTTCAAGCAGGAATGACAGAGTCGGAGCAACGTCTCGTTGTTCTGCGGGAGGTCGCAACCACGGTCATGCACCCTCGGAAGGATCGCGGCGGTCCTGAGCCTGGGCCGTGATCTGTCGTATGTCTTGTGCGAACGAGGACTTGCGAGACGGCTGCAAGGACTTGCTTGGCCTTGACTTACAGGCGCCGAATCGGATAGAATGACCGTTGGCGGTGCGAGTTCGCCATGCGCTATGCGGGGCGCGACCTGCGTCCTATCGCGCGACGGGCGACGCACGACGAGAAGGCGCACAGTCTCACAATGGAAGAGGACGAAACGTGCACACATCGAATCGATACCCTCGGGCGGTGATCGTTGTGGCGGTGGTCTGCCTGTTCGCCTCGCGGGGGCCGGGGGCTGAGATCGTGATCAACGAGTTGCACACGAATCCCGATATCAAGACCGATCTTGTGGAGTTCGTCGAGCTCTACAACTTCGGGGCGCAGGCCGTGGACCTTTCGGGTTGGTCGTTCACGGAGGGAGTGTTCTACACGTTCCCGGCCGGGACGACGCTGGCGGCCGACGGGTATCTGGTCGTGGCCCAGGACCGCGACCAACTGCTGGCGAAGTTCGGGGGCACGCGGGTTGCGCTGCCGGGCGAGCTGGTCCGCGGGCCCTATGGGGGGGCGCTGGACGCCGACGGCGAGCAGGTGGTGCTGTGCGATGCCTCGGGGGCGGTGGTGGACGAGGTCGATTACCAGCTTGGGTTCCCGTGGCCGACGGTCGGCGATGCGGTGCCGGCGAACTCGCCGGGGGCAGGGCCCTCGCTGCAGTTGATGGACCCGCTGTCGGACAACAACCTGGGGGGCAGTTGGAAATCGGCGTATCCGACACCGACCAAGGCCAATAGCGTGGTCTTGACGGGGAACGTTCCGCCGCACGTTCGGCAGGTGAGGCATTCGCCGAAGCAGCCCAAGAGCGGCGAGGCCGTGACGATTACGGCCAAGGTCACCGATGACGACGGCGTCACCAAGATCCTGCTGCGCTATCAGGTCGTGACGCCCGGGGCCTACATTGCTCGGACCGACGCGGCATACGGCGCGGAGTGGGTCGATGTGGCGATGCACGACGACGGGCTGGCGGGCGACGCGCGGGCCGGCGACGATGTGTACAGTGCGCAGGTCCCCCGGGAGGTGCAGGTGCACCGGAATCTGGTTCGCTATCGGATCGTGGCGAGCGACGGGAGGGACGCGTCCACGGTCGCGCCCTATGCGGACGATCCGCAGCCGAACTTCGCGTACTTCGTGTACGACGGCGTGCCAGGCTGGCGTGCGGCGGTGCGGCCCGGCGTCACGGAGGAGATCGAGTTCCCGGCGGAGGTGATGCGGAGCCTGCCCGTTTACCATCTTATCAGCAAGAAGAGCGACGTCGAGAACGCCATGTGGTTTCAACGGTACGGGCTGGGCGCGGCCGGCCGGAAGGACTTCAACTGGTATGGCACGTTCGTCTACGACGGCGAGGTCTACGACCACGTCCGCTACCGCATGAGAGGGGGCGTGTGGCGGCACTCGATGGGCAAGAACATGCTCAAGGTGGATTTTCAACGGGGGCACTACTTCCAGGCCTGCGATGACTATGGCAATCCGTACGATACGAAGTGGGACAAGCTGAATTTCTCGGCGTGCATCCAGCAGGGCAGCTTCGGGCAGCGCGGTGAGCAGGGGATGTTCGAGGCCCTTTCGTTCCGGCTGTTCAACCTGGCGGGGTGCCCGGCCTCGAAGACGAACTACGTGCACTTCCGGATCATCGATGAACCGTACGAGGACGGCACGCTGAACGCCGCCCATCCGCCGATCACCAGCAAGGGCACCCAGTACGACGGCGACTTCTGGGGCCTCTACATGACCATCGAGCAGATGGACGGCCAGTTCCTCGACGAGCACGGCCTCCCTGACGGTAATCTATACAAAATGGATAATAGTATGGATGAACTCAACAATCAGGGCCCCGCGCAACCTTCCGACGGGTCGGACCTGAACCAGTTCCTCGGTCGCTATTCGGGCGCCGGCGAGCTATGGTGGCGGCAGAACGTGCACCTCGACGCCTACTATGGCTACTACGCGATCTACCAGGCCGTCCACCACGGCGACATCACGGAGAAGAACTGGTTCCTCTATCATCACCCCGAGACGAACGAGTGGTGGCAGTTGCCCTGGGACCTCGACCTGACGTGGACGACCTACTACGGCAGCAACGACCCGAGCGATCCATTCCGCCGCGCCGGCGTGCTCAACTACAGTTCCATCGACATCGAGAATCGCAACCGCCTCCGCGAGGTCATCGACCTGCTGTTCAACACCGACCAGACCCACCAGTTGATCGACGAATACGCCGCGATCATCGACAACCCGGCAGGCGGGCCGTCCATGGTCGATGCCGACCGCTGCATGTGGGACTACCATTGGGTGGTCGGCGACGCCGCCTATCCCACCTACATCGACCAGCCGGCCAGCTACAAGGCGAGCCAGGGCCGCTTCTACGAGGAGGCCGCGGATCGCGGCTACGACCGAAGCTTCGAAGGCATGGTTCAGGTCATGAAGGACTATGTGGTCGAGCGGGTCAGCTACCTCAGCAGCAAGGCCGCCGACCCGGCCATCCCGAGCACGCCCGTCGCGACCACTATCTCCCCGGCGGGCTTCCCCGCCAACGCACTGACCTTCACCACGTCCGCCTTCGCCGATCCGCAAGGCGCCGATACGTTCGGTGCGATGAAATGGCGGATCGCCGAGGTCGCCTCCGGCTCGCAAGCCGCGACGCAGGACGGCGGTACCAGCATCGTCGTCGTGCCCGAAGGCTCGCTGTGGAGGTACTTCAAGGGCACACAGGAGCCCTCTGCAACGGAGGGCGCCTGGCGGCAGCTTGGCTTCGACGATTCGGCCTGGCTCTCGGGTCAGACGGCGGTCGGCTACGGCGAGGCCTTCATCACCACGAATCTGGCGGACATGCGGTACAACTACACCTGCGTCTATCTCCGCAAGACCTTCGATGTGGCCAGCCTCGACGCCTTCGACCAGTTGATCCTCGACGTGAAGTTCGACGACGGCGTCAACGTGTGGATCAACGGCGTCCTCGCCTATCAGAACAACATCCCCGGCGAGAACGTCCCCTGCACCGCCACAGCTTCCAGCTCCATCGAGAATGCCGATTTCGTCACCTACGACCTCGGCGACCCCCGCGCCTGGCTTGTCCAAGGCAGGAACGTCGTCGCGATCCAGGTATTGAACTCCAACATCTCCAGCAGTTCCGACTGCTTCATCGACGTGCGTCTGCTCGGCGAGAGATCGGAACAGGCCGAGCAACCCGGCCAGATGACGGCTCCCATCATCCACAGGGAGCCGGGCAGATACGAAATCAACGCCGCCTGGGAGAGCGACGAGATCACGACGTTCAGCAGCGACATCCGGATTCCCGCGACGGCCGTTCGCCCGGGACGGACCTATCGTGTTCGCTGCCGGATGAAGGACGACACCGGCCGCTGGAGCAAATGGTCCGATCCTGTCCAGTTCACTGCGGGTGAGCCCCTCGCGGCGGGCATCGTCGCCGATCTGCGAATCACCGAGCTGATGTACAATCCGCCCGCGATGGGCAGCGCGATCGACAACGACGAGTTCGAGTTCATCGAGCTCAAGAATACGGGCGACGAAACGCTTGACCTGAGCGGCGTCTCCCTCGACGGGGGCGTCGCGTTCGATTTCGCGGCTGGCGCGGTCCGGAACCTCGGGCCGGGCCGGTTCGTCCTCGTCGTCAAGAACAAGCAGGCGTTCCTCTCTCGCTACGGCTCATCCCTCTCCGGCATCATTGCGGGCGAGTACACAGGCAAGCTGGCCAACGACGGCGAGGCCGTCTCGCTGGTCGATCTCTGGAATGGAACGATTGCCCAGTTCGAATACGGCGACGGTCGCGGCTGGCCCCTCGCGGCCGACGGCGGCGGGCATTCGCTGGTCCCACTCGATTCGGCCCTGCCCGCCCAGCCGGAAGGCTCATTGAACTATCCCGGCAACTGGCGGGCGAGCACATACATCGCAGGCTCGCCGGGCGAAGACGACCCTGTACCTGCTTCTGTGCTGCGAATCAACGAGTTCGTGGCCGACGGCACGCAGGGGGGCGATTGGATCGAGCTGTACAATCCGACGGCTACAGACGTGAGCCTTGCCGGCTGGTACCTGAGCGACGACGTTGCCAACCTGAAGAAATGGCCCCTCCCGGCCGGAACGGTCCCGGGGTATGGCTACGCGACCTTCAGCGACATCACCACCTTTGGCCTGAGCAGAGACGGCGAGGAGGTTGTTCTGTCGTATCTGCCGGGCACGGCTGAGGATCGCGCCGCAGACGCCGTCCGATTCAAGGCCCAGGAACTCGACATCTCGCTCGGTCGATACCCCGATGGCGGCGACTACTGGTTCCGCCTGCTGCCTACGCCTGACGCAGCCAACACGAATCCGATCTCTGATCTCGTGATCGACGAGCTGATGTACCACCCGGTCGATCCAAACGAAGAGTACATCGAGCTGTACAACCCGCTGGGTGAGACGGTCTGGCTCAATGACGGGGCCGTTGCCTGGCGACTGGATGGGGCCGTGGACTATGTGTTCCCCGCCGGTGCGTCCATTCCGGCCGGCGGCCGGCTCGTGGTCGTCCGTTTCGACCCCACGGTGGAAACCTCGCGTCTGGACGCCTTCGTCGCAGCCTACAAGACGGCTCCGCCGGCGCTCATCGCGCAGATCGTCGGCCCCTGGCAAGGCAACCTGTCGAATCGAGGCGAGCGAGTGGCCTTGGAGAAGTCCCTACCCGGCGACGATCCCGCCGCACCGCTCGCGTGGGTGATCGTGGACGAGGTGATCTACGGCGACACGTCCCCCTGGCCCGCCGGCCCCGACGGCGAGGGCGAAGCCCTCCAGCGAATCACGCCCGACCCCGGCGATTCCGGCAACGACCCAACGAACTGGCAAGCCGCGGCGCCGACCCCGGGCCGGTAGACACGACAGTTGCGCGTCATGAAGATCACGCGTGGGTTGAGAACCTACGGGGCGTCCAGTCTTGTCCTGGGTCGAGGGTCTGTGCGAGCATGTAGCATGTAGGGTGGGTTCTCAACCCACGCGCAAGTGTCCCTCATTCATCGCCTTCGATGTCGTCGAATTCACAGCGTTTCTCGAGTAGTGCCTGTCGCTCGTAATCGCCTTCGCGCAGATACCGATGGTAGGTTGACCACGGCCAATCCTTCGGGTCTATTGCCAGGCCGTGCTTGACGGGATTGAAGTGTATGTAGTTGACGTGCCTGCTGAGATCTACCTCGTCCCGGATTCGGTGTTCCCAGAATCGCCGTTGCCAAATGGCCGCCTCTCCGCTGCGGATGTGTGACGCATTGCGTGTGGCGTCGGCGCCGCCGCCACGGAGGTATTCCCTCGTGAAGATCGCCTTGATGCTCGCCCAGCGAGTGGAGAAGTCCGCGTCATCCGCAGGCAGTCGCCAGATGCAGTGAAGGTGATCGGGCAGGAGGCACAGAGCGACCACTTCAAATGGTTTGCGCTCTTGCACGGTACGCCAAGCGTGGCGCAGGTGCTCACGCGCACGATCGTCTGTCAGAAAGTGCTGGCGATGATAGGTCACGACTTTGAAGAAGAAGCAGCCGCCGGGGTCGTTTGCTCGTCGGTAATGCGACATAAGCCTTTCCTCGTTGAGTTTCGCTCATATGGCACGTATCATATCACGTTGTTACGCGTGGGTTGAGAACCCACCCTACGGGTTTACGGACGGGGCATATGAGGATTCGTCGAATCATGCGGATTGTCTTGCTTGTGCTGTTGGGAATCGTGGCGGTGGTTGCCCTCCTGGCCGGAGGGGTCTGGTGGTACTTTCACCCGCGATTCGAGCAGGGGGACCGCGTCGTCTATACGCAGCGACACGGGCACGATCTCACTTTTGACACGTTCCGACCTCCACGGCCGAATGGATTGGGCGTGGTCGTTGTGGTCAGCGGTGGGTGGCGGTCGGGGCCGGATGGGTTTCGACCCTGGATGGCGGCTCCCTTGCTCCGGCGGGGGTATACGATCTTCGCCGTCTCGCACCTGTCTCAGCCGCAGGCCACCGTGATGGAGATTGTCGAGGACGTGAATCGCGGCGTGCGGTTCATCCGGCACCACGCACCCGACTACGGCATCGACCCCAATCGCATCGGGGTCGCGGGCGGCAGCGCGGGCGGCCATTTGAGTCTCATGCTGGCCACTCGCGGCGGGCCCGGACCTGCCGATGCGGCGGACCCCGTGGATCGCGAGAGCAGTGCCGTGCAGGCGGTCGCCATCTTCTTCCCGGTCACGGACCTGCTGAACCTCGGGCCCTCGACGGAGAATGCAGGCGACGGCGGCCCGCCGAAGAGTTTCGTGAAGGCCTTCGGGCCGCAGGCGACGGACATGGCCGCGTGGAAACAGATCGGCCGCGAGATGTCGCCGATCTACTATGTCCAGCCGGGCATTCCGCCCATTCTGATCCTCCACGGCGGCGCCGATACGCTGGTCCCACTGGAGCAATCGGAGCGGTTCGTTGCCCGCGTCCGCGAGGTCGGCGGCACCATTGAGTTGGTCGTCCGGCCGGGCAAGCAGCACGGGTGGCTCACGATGGTCTGGGACATCCGCCGGTTTGCGGATTGGTTCGACCGGCACCTGCGGCCGGACCGCAAATAGCGCGTGCAGTTCGTGGCTTTGCGTCCCTCGCCCCCGTTTCTACGTCCGAGAATCCGTGCACGCACGGGCCAACACAGATCAGCCTTGATCGCGGGGTGTCAAATCGGGTAAAATAGTGCCGTAGTGGAAAGGGTCTGCCCCTCGTTCTGTCGGGCGTGCATTCTGCGGCCCGCCGTGCGAGTCCGTGGCAGACCTTTGCGTTTGCGCTTCGTTGACTGTAGCAGGACCATCGATGAATCGGAGTTCGCGGACATGAGCAAAAAGGCGCACTTGGGGTACCTGCTGGCAATCCTGATTCTCTGCGTTGGCGGGCAGGCGTACGGTCAGACAACCCGCCCGGGGGCCATATTCGTCGTCATCAACGAGGTGCTGGCGTCGAATAGCAGTACAGCCTCCGACCCGCAGGCCCAGTACGACGACTGGATTGAGCTGTACAACGTGGGCGAGTCAGCGGTGGACCTGGCGGGATGCTACCTCACGGACGACCTCACCCGGCCGACGAAGTGGCGGATCCCCACGGGCAACCCGGCGGCGACCACGATTGCCCCGGCGGGCTATCTGTTGATCTGGGCCGACGGCGACATCGAGGATCCGGGCCTGCACGCCGGTTTCAAGCTCAACGAGGAGGGCGAGGAGATCGCGCTGTTCGCGGCCGACGGTCTCACCATGATCGACGGTTTCTCCTTCGGCCCGCAGTACACGGATGTCTCCTATGGCCGATACCCGGATGGAGGGCCGGACCTGCGGTTCCTGACCTACCCGTTCGCCGGGGCGATGAACATCCTGATCGACGAGGGGATCGCCGAACCGGTGCAGTTCGACGTGAAGAGCCGGATGTGCACGGGGCCGGTCACCGTCACGCTCACCACGCCAACTGAGGCAGCGGAGATCTACTACACGCTGGATGGGAAGGCCCCGTTCAGCGCGCCCAGAGAGCGGCCCGTCGGATCGCTCTACACGGGACCGCTGACTATCAGCAGGACCACGACGGTGAAGGCCGTCGCGTGGCGGCTCGGCTGGCGGCAGAGCGACGTGACGACGGAACGGTACGTGTTCGTCGGCAGTGATCTGCGGGATTTCAGCTCACCGCTGGCGATCGCCGTGGTGGATACATACGGCAAGGGGGTCTCCCGTTCGCCGGTCCCGGCGTATACCTGCTTCATCAACGTGGGCGAAGGGGGGAGGGCCTCGATCAACGACGCGGCGGATTTCGCCGGGGCGGGGATCATCAACGTCCGGGGCAAAAGCTCCGAGGGGTTCCCGAAGCATCAGTACAAGCTGGAGACCCAGGACGAGTACGGCAGCGACAAGGACGTTTCGATTCTTGGGTTGCCCACCGAATCCGACTGGGTGCTCCAGGGACCGTATTCGGACAAGTCGCTCATGCGTAACGTGCTCAGCTACCGGTGGTCCAACGAGATGGGCCAGTACGCCCCGCGGACGCGATTCATCGAGCTGTTTCTCAACAGCGGCGACACCAGCGTGACGATGTCCGACTACGTGGGCGTCTATGTCCTGATGGAGAAGATCAAGATCAGCCCGAACCGCGTGAACATCGTGGAGCTCGATGCAAGTGACAACGCCGAGCCCGAGATCACCGGCGGCTACATCATCAAGAAGGACAAGTACGACGGAGACGACGTCTCGTTCGGCACGAGCCGGGGACAGGGCCTGATCTACCAGGACCCGAACGGACGCGACCTGACGCAGCAGCAGAGGGACTGGATTCGCAGCTACTTCAACTCATTCGAGGCGACGCTGTACGGATCGAGTTTCGCCGACCCCGTCAACGGCTATGCGAAGTTCATTGACGTGGGTTCGTACATCGATACGCACATTCTCGTGGAACTGACGAAGAACATCGACGGGTTCCGCCTGAGCACCTACATGCACAAGGACCGCAACGGCAAGCTGAAGCAGGGCCCGGCCTGGGACTACAACCTCTCGCTCGGCAACGCGGACTACCTGACCGGCTGGCTTCCGACCGGCTGGTACTTCAATCAGCTCGGCGACGGCGACTACCCCTACTGGCGGCGGCTCTTCATGGACCCGGAGTTCAAGCTGGCCTATGCGGATCGGTGGTTTGCCCTGCGGCGGGGCCTGTTCGACACGGACCGTCTGGTCGGCATGGTCGAAGACTACGCCACGCTGCTCGACGAGCCGGCTGCGCGGAACTTCAATCGGTGGCGGATTCTCGGGCAGTACGTGTGGCCGAACTGGTACATCGCCAAGACCTTCCGCGAGGAGATCGCCTGGATGCAGCAGTGGCTCGTCAGCCGGCTAGCCTGGATGGATAGCCAGATCGCCTCCGAGTTCGCACCGGCTCCGCCTGTGTTCAGCCGGCAGGGGGGACACGTCGAGACCGGCTTTGCGCTCGCGATGGCCGGCCCCGGGACGATCTACTACACGACGGATGGCTCGGACCCGAAGTCGCTCGTGGATGCGGGCTCCGTGACCAGCGGAGTGATCCTCGTGCCGGAGAATGCGTCGAAACGCGTGCTCGTGCCCGGCAGGGCGATTGACGACGGCTGGCGGGGTGGCGGGGCGTTCTCCGATGCCGGGTGGACGCTCATGACCGGCAATCCCGGCGGCGTCGGTTTCGAACGGAGCACCGGGTATGAGGACTACTTCACCCTCGACGTGGGACCGCAGATGTACAACGCGCAAGCAAGCTGCTATATCCGGGTTCCGTTCTCTTTCAACGGCAATGTCCTCGACCTGGAGAAGGTGACGTTGAACGTTCGTTATGACGACGGGTTCGTCGCGTACCTCAACGGAGTCGAGATCGCCCGGCGGAACTTCACGGGCAGCCCCACATGGAACTCGACGGCCGGCAACCAGCACAACGACACGGACGCCGTGAGCTTTGAGTCGATTGACGTCACGGGCTTCCGCGGCGTCCTGCAGCGAGGCGGCAACGTGCTGGCGATCCACGGGATGAACGTCTCCATGACGAGTTCGGACTTCCTGATCAGCGTGCAGTTGACGGCCGAAGAAGCCGGCGAACAGCCGACGAACCTGCCGGTGGAGACATACGCCGAGCCCATCCCCCTCAGCGAGACGACGCGGATCATGGCCCGCTCGCTGTACGCCGGCCGGTGGAGCGCGGTGAACGATGCGGTCTTCGCGGTCGGCCCGGTCGCCGAGAGCCTGCGGGTCAGCGAGATCATGTATCATCCGGCCGACGCGGGCGACCCGAACGACCCGAACACGGAATTCGTCGAGCTGACGAACGTCGGCAGTGAGACCGTGAACCTGAACAAAGTCCGTATCACGGATGGGATCGAGTTCACGTTCCCGAGTCTCGATTTGTCGCCGGCGGGGTACTGCCTCGTGGTCAAGGACTTCGCGGCGTTCGCGGCCCGGTACGGCCCGGGTTTGCCCGTGGCGGGCCAGTACGCAGGCAGTCTGAGCAATGCGGGCGAGCACATCGAAATCCAGGATGCCGTCGGCCAGACGATTCAGAGCTTCAGCTACCGCGACGATTGGTACGATCCCACCGACGGCGACGGCTTCTCGCTGACCGTGGTCAATCCGGACACAACCGATCCGAACGCGCTCAACGAGAAGAACGCCTGGCGCCCCAGCACGAACCTCGGCGGCTCCCCCGGCACGGGCGACTGACCGTCCCATTTCCGTTCCTCAGCCCCGCGATCGCAGGAATCCGGACTCTGCAGAACAGAGTTTTGACAACCTGTGCCCGTGGTTCTATCATGGCTCCCGTTCGGCTCCGTGCGGTGGTTCCGCCGGGGACCGGTTCCTGCGAACACACTGGAGTCCGTCGTCATGGAACGAGAGCGCGTTCATCGACGTTGTGCCGGGGTGGCTCAGCCCCGGGCCTGGCTGACGTTTCTACTGCTGGTCCTGGCCGGGCTGATGCTGTTTCACGAGGCCCGGTTCTGGTTGGGCAGCGTCTACACCACGGGCGCGGTGCCCCGGCCGGTAGCCGCCCGCGGCGACCTGGCCGCCGATGAGAAGAGCACGATCGATCTGTTCAAGACCGTCTCCCCTTCGGTCGTGTATATCACCACGCTGACCATGCAGCAGGACTTCTTCAGTTTCCGCGCGTTGGAGGTCCCGCAAGGCGCCGGCTCCGGGTTCATCTGGGACGACAGCGGCTACATCGTCACGAACTACCACGTCATTGCCGAGGCGCGCGGCGCCCGCGTGACCTTGGCCGATCACTCCACGTGGCCCGCGCAGTTCGTCGGGGCCGAGGCGGACAAGGACTTGGCCGTGCTGAAGATCGATGCGCCGAAGAACCTGCTGCCGCCGATCCCCATCGGGACATCGGCCGATCTCCAGGTCGGGCAGAAGGTCTTCGCCATCGGCAATCCGTTCGGCTTCGATCAGACCCTCACGACGGGCGTCATCAGCAGCCTGGGCCGCGAGATCGAATCGTCCACGCGCCGGCCGATCCAGGGCGTCATCCAGACCGACGCCGCGATCAACCCCGGCAACTCCGGCGGACCACTGCTCGACAGCGCCGGTCGGGTGATCGGCATCAACACGGCGATCGTCAGTCCCTCCGGCGCCTACGCGGGGCTTGGGTTCGCCGTGCCTGTGGATGTGGTCAACCGCATCGTCCCGCAGATCATCAGCGGCCAGAAGATCAAGAAGCCGGGTCTCGGCATCAAACTCATCGAGGATTACTGGGTCCGGCGGTTCGGACTGGAGGGCGTGCTGTTCGGCGGTGTCACCGCGGGCAGCGGCGCGGAGAAGGCCGGCCTGCGACCGACTGTCCTGGACGCCCGCGGCAGGGTCCTGCTGGGCGATCTCATCGTCGCCGTCGACGGCAAGCCCGTCCGCAACTCGAACGACCTCTATCGCATCCTCGACAACCACGAAATCGGCGACACGGTCAAAGTGACGGTCGAGCGCGAAGACCGCAGGGGCGACGTCGAAGTCACGCTCCAGGCCGTGGAGTAGCGGCGCGTGATGCCGTGATCAGTGGCTCGTGACCCGCGGCCCGCAAAGGTCCTCGGCCTTCGTCGCTCGTATCTCGCGACTCACACTCTGCTGATCCGCGCAGACGTTGCGTCCGCCGTGGTCATTCCCGCGAAGCCGTTCATGGCCCTTGGGCCCACCCGAAGGGGATGGAAATGGTGCTGTTTCGCCACGTCCTACGCAAGTCTTGTCCGGTACACAACGTGGCGCGTTTTGTTCCGTTCTCCGTCCGTCTATTCCCAGAGGAGGCGCGGAGTCCAAAGCCTGTTCGTTGCGTGGCGGCTCCTGGTTCAGCGCCGAGTACGATCTCCGTTGCTGTGCACACTTCACTAACCGTCCTGAGAGCCACAACAGCGATGCGGGCTTTCGGGTGGTTTGCTCCTGGTTATGATCGGGTGGCACTCTGTCTTTCTGTCCCTCTGGGACTCTGAATGGGGCCTGCAATAGCGGGCGTGTCGGGACATCCAGAGCGCGGACAACCTGCCGGGGGCTTCCCATCGGACGACCCACAAGGCCGCGACGGCCGTGTTTGGGGAGTTTATCGCCTTGCGGCCTCCAGCATGATACGCGGGCGGAGCGCTCACTTGAAGGTGTGTGTAACACCCCTGCTGCTGGTGGCTCCAAAGCGGCAAACTCCCGGCCCGGAGGGCCGGAATCCTGGCTCAGAACGAAGGGCCTATAATGTGACGCACCTCGATGCGCGAGAGGCAATCTCCGCAAGCAGGGAGACGCTGATCTGTCCACAACGCAGAAGGCCATCGCGGCGGCCGATACATGTCCTCTGTGCCTGTCTCGAATTCCTCTTGGCGGCGTTTGGCAGGGGGTTGTTTCGGGGTATACTTTAGCTGGGTAAGTCCCTTAGAAGTACGGTTGGATCCCGCCGAAGAAGTGTCAGCAAGGTTCATCTCAGAGCATGCTCCGCCTGGAGTCGTAGGCGATTTGCCGTCCCATCGGAGCGATCATCCGGGCCCCCATACGTCAGTCGGGCCCAAAGCGTGTGTGTCGGGTTGAAGTGGCTATCGAGTGGTTATCTGCGGGAGGGTGCAATGATTCACATGGACACTATAACTGACGCAGGACAGAGAGGGCGTTGTGTCCGGAAGATGGGGTATCTCGTGGTTCTGGTCTCGCTGCTGTGGTCCGGTGTGTGTGCGGCGCAGATCCTGAATCCTGGCTTCGAAGAAATCTACCCAAGCACGCCGTGGGATCTGCCCTCAGACTGGGACCCTACCGGGTCTTCATCGTTCTACTGCTATTCCGCAAACTCAAGCTTCTGGCAGGCGGATGGCTACTTGTCGGCCTATGTGGGTAGTATCGGCGGGATCGACATTGCGGAGGGCGAGTTCGGAGGTTTCTCGCAGTATTGGCCGCCTGTCGATCTAACGGATGTGGACGGCATCATCTTCGATGTCATGCTGCTGGCCAGCGATGACGGGGGCTGGGGGCCGTTCGAGGCGTCGCTCATCGTCACTTCGCTGACGGACTGGACGTCCGCGACCGTGTGGCGCATGTCCGGCGAGGGCCTGTACCTGGATCAGATCGCGGACGTATCCGCGTTCACGGGCCCGTGCATGATCGAGCTGAGGCTCACGGCGACCGCCAGTGGCCGGTACAATGCGGAATACATGTCGTTCTGGGACAACTTCGGGTTCTGCGATCTGCCGACTTCGTTGGCGGCCGACATAACATTGGAGCCGGACCCGCTCGTTCTGGGCTTCCAGTGCAACTGGTGGAACCAGGGCCGGTGGGTCACCTGCTACATCGAGCCGGTGGAGGGCTTCGATGCGACCGAGATCGACGGCTCGACGGTGTGCCTCAATGGGGTCCAGGCGTACACGGGGTGGGAATGGTGGGCCCGGCCGGCGGCCAATCGGATGAACCTCACCGACCGGGATCGGGATGGCATCCCGGAGCGCGTCGTCAGATTTGCGCGGGCCGATATCGAGGCGATTGTAGAGGGGCCCGAGACGCCCGTGATGGTCTACGGCCTGCTGTTGGACGGCACCGCCTTCCAGGGGACCGCTGTGATCCACGTAATCAACAAAGGCCCGTGGAAGCCGCCTTGCCACTGGAAGCCCTGGTGCCCGCCGATGAGGTGGCGGTTCTGTCCGCCGTACTCCCCGAATCCCTGGGGCAAGAACAAATAGCGCCGTCTCCAAGGGCGGTGCCCCGCAGAGAGTCCGATGGGACTTGAGATTGCACCCGGGTTGGTGGTGTTCGGTCCGTGCCCGCTGTATACGGACGACACGCCAGTCCCGGGTGCACTATTTTGCGGGCCGGGCCCCTCGGCTGGAAACAGGCCGGACCACTGCCAGGGGCCTTGACAGTGGTCCGAGTCATGGGTGCTTCGATCATCACAACGCGGCGGTCTGATGACGCCGCACGCTACAATCGAGCCAGTCCCTCGCCTGCTCAATAATCTCTGTACAGTCCCTGGGTCCGGTCCACTTCCGTGGTCGTGTTCGCGGCGATCTTCCCCGATGCCTCCGAGTAGAGCCAGCCCACGTCCTCGGCGTCTGTGGTGGCGATCCGGCTCTTGCCGCTTCGGACGCCGACCGGCAGGGTGGGAATGCGGCTCAGATACGGGCCGTAAACGAAGGGGAAGGTCCGGGTCACGCTGACGCGGCCGGAGATATCCGTGTACTGCGTCAATTGGCGGTCGATCTGGGCGGCGGTCGGGAACGTGCCGCCGTGCTCGGCCGCGTACTGATCGACGGCGCCCTGGAGCGCCGCCAGACAGCCGGCCATGGTCGAATCATTCGCCGTCCCGGAGCCTCGGCTCATGCGGGGAATGCTGATGGCGGCCACGATCGCGATGCTCGCAACCACGATGACGATCTCCAGGAGGCTGGAGCCTTCTCTTTGTGCGTCTCTGAGTCTGTTCATGTATATCTTCCTACGGGCGAATCTCTTCTGGGACGTGCGCTGCACAACTTATCGTCCAGAGGCCGGTTGCACTTGAGTCCGCATTCCGGCCGTTCCTGTGCGTCAGGGGCGGAGGGGCTGGATCGTTCCGCTCGGGATCGGTCTCGATGCTGTCACGCCGACGAGGACCGACGGGCGGCTATGACGGCCGGATGGGACAGGCACTCCCACCGGCGCGGGTGCGATAATGTTCGCGCGCGTTGGACTGAGACGGGGACATCGAGTCAGGATTGTGAGGAATCCTCCGGGGGCTGCGGAGGCTGTTCCTGCGTCGGCTGCATCTCGGCGTCCACGGCGGCCGCCGAGAGCATGTGCTCGAATTTCTCTCCCTCGTCGTCGTACCACACCGTGATCCGGTAGAAATCGTCGGAGATTCCCTTGGCCTCGGAGATCGAGATGACTCGGAAGCACTTCAGCTCGCTGTTGCAGTACTTGATGACCTTCTTCTTGAGTTCCTCGGGATTCCCGGAAAACACGGGCCGGATGAATTCCTTGAATTGGATCGCCATGTTTGCCGCTCCAGCAGGATGTCTGTGTGTACGGTAGAGAACACCGTGTCCATTTGAACACCTGTCTGGCGATCCGGCAAGATCAAATGTGAGGGATTGCGCCTACGGGTACACGCCCGCTCGCTGCAGCTTGAGGGTGAGTTCGCGGATGCGATCGGCGGCCTCCTGAGCCTGCCTGACGGCCTCGTCCCGCTCCTTCTGGAGCCGCTCCTGGAGAGCGGCGTACTCCTTGAGCTTCCCCGCCAGCGTCTTGGAATCTTGTAGCCTGCCCTCGAGTTCCTGCACCCTGGCCGTCGTGGCGGCGACCTGGGTGATCAGCACGTCGTGCGCCTGTCTGAAACTGGCCAGGTCCACCTTGGTGCTTTCCAGATTCCTGGAGAGTCTCCTGATCTCGTCTTCGAGCCCATTGTCTCGCGTCTGGAGTCTCCCGATCTGGGCCGCGTGCAATCTCTCCTGCTGGAAACCGAGCGACGGCTCTGCGCTCGTCGTGTGGCTCGGCGCGCATATACCGGCAAGCCCGCACGCCACGAGCAGGACAAAGGCCACCACCCCCACAATGGCCTCTTCGCGGCTGTTTCCGTTCGCTCCGGATTGTCGGATGCGATAGGTACGCATGCTACTCCCAACCCCCGATTCTTCCTCCGCCCACCGCGGAAGTCCCTGTCCGGAGCGGGGACAGACGCCCTCCCAGCGAGGCACAAGCACTGCTGATACCCTCATCCGTGAAGAATCCGTGGCCGTCGGCGTCCGTGAGGCCAGGTGGCGCGTGCCACGGATCGGAGAAAGGGACCCCGCCGACGGTGTCGCCGCACGCCGAGCGTAGACTCCTCCATCCGATGTATTCTCATTCTACCGAAACCCACAGTTGCGGTCAAACGCGTACGTGCCAATCCGAGGCGGACGACCGCCGACCGTGGATATGCGTTCCGAGAGCCCGCCTGTTATAGGACGGTCTGCCGCTGGCGGTCGAACTTTTTTGCTGCGGAAGCCGGACTCTGAAAGACCGCTTTGACTTCGGCCCTTAGTGCCGTAGAATGGGACTATCAGCAGGATGTGTCAGGGTAGAGAGTGGCCGGCAGTGCAAGAGTACTCAGTGAATTCCGATTCGCCCCAGAACACTCAGTTCACCACGACTCGCTGGACGATGGTGGTTGCCGCCGGACAGGTGGATTCGGCCGACGCCCGACAGGCCCTGGAGTCTCTGTGCGGGAAGTATTGGTCTCCTCTGTATTTCTATCTTCGCCGGCGCGGCTACGACCGGACCACGGCGGAGGATTCCGTCCAGGGGTTCTTTGCCCACCTGCTGGAGAAGGGGGGATTGCAGAGAGTGCAACCCCGCAAGTACAGATTCCGCTCTTTCCTACTGGCGTCTCTCAAGCATTTCATGGCCGACGAGTGGCGTCGGACCCAGACGGCGCGACGCGGCGGCGGCAAACGGGTCTTGCCCCTGGAATTCGAGCAGGCGGAGGCAGGCTACCTGCTTGAGCCCGGCGACCGTCTGTCTGCCGACCGGCTCTTCGACCGGTCCTGGGCAATGACCGTCATCGCCGGAGCGATGGAGACCCTCGGCCGCGAGTACGCCAAGGCGGGCAAGGATGAACTCTTCGAGCAGTTGAAGGCCCACATGACGACGGACGCGGAGGCGGGCTTTTACCCCGAGAGTGCCGCTCGCTTGGGGATGAGCGAGGGAGCCGTCAGGGTGGCTGTGCATCGACTCCGCCGGCGACTGCGGGAGCTGATCCGCCGCGAGATCGCTGAGACGGTCACGACGGCCGAGGAGATCGAGGAGGAAATAGGCGATCTCTTCGCCGCATTCGAGCAGTAGGTTCCCATAAGATGCGAAAAAGGGGTCTCGGCAACAGCGCGGGATGGGGAGAATCCCGCGAATCCGTGTAACGGCCCAACGGTTTCTCCGTACGCAAGGGTGAGCGCGATCCAGCCACGGAGACCGGAGATGGTCATGAGCGACGCAAAGCAGTGTCCGCAGTGCGGCGGGGTCCTTCCGAAGGGTGTGGCGGAAGGACAGTGTCCGCGGTGTATCATGAAGTTCGTCATGGGCCCTGCGGCCGACGACGGAGATACTCGCGTGCCTCTGGGCCCGATCGAGGGACCGGGGACCGTCATTGGGCCGTACAGACTCCTCGAGAAGGTCGGAGAAGGGGGCATGGCGGTTGTCTACATGGCCGAGCAGGACAGACCGCTGCGCCGGCGGGTCGCCCTGAAGATCATCAAGCTCGGTATGGACACCCGCCAGGTCGTGGCCCGTTTCGACGCCGAGCGTCAGGCCCTGGCGATGATGGATCATCCCAACATCGCCAAGGTCTTCGACGCCGGTGCGACGGAGGCCGGCCGGCCCTTCTTCGTCATGGAGTTGGTGCGGGGGCTGTGCATCACGGAGTACTGCGACCGAAACCGGCTGAGTACGAGGGAGCGGTTGAGCCTGTTCATCCCGATCTGCAACGCCGTCCACCACGCGCATCAGAAGGGGATCATCCACCGCGACCTGAAGCCCTCGAACATCATGGTCACTCTCCACGACGGCGAGCCGGTCCCCAAGGTGATCGACTTCGGGATCGCCAAGGCCACGAACCAGCGACTGACCGAGCAGACGGTCTTCACGCGTTATGCCGAGATGATCGGGACGCCCGAGTACATGAGCCCTGAGCAGGCGGAGATGAGCGGGCTCGACATCGATACGCGGACGGATATCTACTCGCTCGGCGTCGTGCTGTACGAGCTTCTGACGGGAGCCCTGCCCTTCGATCCGACGACGCTCCGCTCGGCCGCTCTCAGCGAGGTCCAGCGGATCATCCGTGAGGAAGAGCCGCTACGGCCCAGCACCCGGATATCGAGCCTGGGCGAGACGGCGCAGCAGATCGCCGAGGCCCGCCGAACCGATGTTGCCGCCCTGTCGAAGTCTCTCCAGAACGAACTCGAGTGGATCCCGCTCAAGGCCCTGCGCAAAGACCGCACGAGACGATACCGCTCTGCCTATGAGTTCGCCGACGACATCCGCAACTACCTCAACGGCGCCCCGTTGCTTGCCGGCCCCGAATCGACGGCGTATCGTCTCCGGAAACTGCTTCGCAAGCACCGGGTCCCCGTGGCCACCGCTGCGATCATCGTGGTCACACTGCTTGCGGGATTTGTGATCAGCACGTATCTCTATGTGCGCGTCCGGCAGGCGCAACGCACGGTCGTGGCGCTGGAACGAGGCGTCCAGACCGACCGCAAGCTCTCCAGGGCGCAGCATCTCCAGGCCGAGGGCCGGTACGGGCAGGCCCTGAGTGAATTGGATGACTACCTGGCCGCGGAGCCGGCCGAACCAGCCGCCCGGCTGTTGCACGCGAACCTGCTGTACATGCTCGACCGATTCGACGAGGCCGACGCGGAACTGAACCACCTTCTGGAGGGCCCGCCCGAGGTTGCAGGGCCGGCACACTGCCTGCTGGCCACGATCTACATGGGCAGCAATCCCGCCAAGGCCCAGGCACATCAGCGGGCCGGCGAATCCCTGCTGCCGCAGACGGCTGAGGCATACACGCTGCGAGGGATCACGGCCGACGACTCAACCGCAACCATGCAGTGGTTGTCGAAGGCCCTCCAACTGGACCCGGCGTACTACCCGGCCCGCAAGGCGAGGGCCCTGGCGTGCGATGCCGCACGCGACTATGCGACCATGACCACCGACGCCGAGGCCATGATCGTCATGAGACCCAAAGACGCCCTTGGATATGCCCTGCGGGCGATCGCGCGACGGGAGATGGGCCGGTGCGACGCAGCCGTCGAGGACCACAATCGCGCGATCTCGCTGTGTGAAAGTCAGGCTGAGTTGTTCGAACTCCATGACCAGCGTCGCCTGACGCTCACGCAGATGGGGGATTACCGGGCAGCGTTGCAGGATGCCCGGCGTTGTGCGGCGTTGAGGCCGGATGACCTTCGCAGCGGCTTCGAGCTGTTCGCGGCGCTGGTTCTGGCCGGCGATCATGCCGGAGCGAAGGATCAGCATGCCCGCCTGACCTGCCACCCGCGCTATGCGTTCTTCAGCCTATGGATCTACAGATGCACCTTCCGATTGCTCGTCGCCGGACACTCGATAGAGTTGCCCGAGAAGCTCATCCGGGAGGAGCCGTTCTCCCTTATGTACAAGGCCATCGATCAATACCGTGTATGCCGGACCTTTGGGACATGCATAGTCCCATCGGCTTTTGGAATGTCCGCATGGTCCCCGGACGGAAAGGAGCTGGCGTACGGCAAGATCGATTTGTACGGCATGAGCGGTGGAGCCTCGACCTCAGGGGCCCCCCTGGTGTCTGAATCCGGAAGGCTCGAGGCGCTGGATGTCGAGAGCGGTCGGGTTCGGGTCCTGGCTCCCTCCGGCAAGGACTGCGCCTGGTCGCCGGACGGGCGCTGGATTGCGTTCGCTCGTGCGCCGAACCGCGGACCGGCTGGTTGTGCCACGGAGTTATGGGTGGTCCCTTCGGCCGGTGGACAGCCGCGGTACCTGGCGCGTGGGGCTTGGCCTGTCTGGGCGGGCGAGGCCGGACGGCTGTTCTATCAGTCCGGCGGCAACACCTGGTCGATCAATGTAGATGACCCCGTCGGCAGGCCGGAGCCGATCCTTCCAGGCCCTTCGTACTTCGCCGTGTCACCCGATGCCGGGTATCTGGCCTATGCGGAAGGCGACAGACTCTTCGTCGTCGAGATTCCCGGCGGCAGGGTGAAGGCGACGTGGACGGCGCCGCCGCCGGAAGGCCGGCACGGCATGGCCCTGAAGTGGGCGCCGAGTGGAACGGAGGTTTTGATCGGGGGGTTCCACAAGGGAGAACTGGGACTGTGGAGCTTCGATATCGAGCAAGAAAAAGCCTGGCAGGTCCTTCCATCGCCGGCCGTGCTGGGCTCTCCTTGCCCCGATGGCTCTCGCATCGCCGTCGAGATTCGCGACTGGTACGGCGGGACCTGGCTGGCGAGGTTGAATCCAGCGGGCTCGGTTCACGAGAGTGTTCAATCCGCACGGACCGAAGAGCAGTACCTTCGTTATAGTTGCCGTGAGTTCGCGGCGGCCATTCGGCGAGGGACCTATCGCAGCGACGCCCGCGCACATCTGCGCGGATTCATCACGCGTGTCGCTACGCTGTGCGAGAGCTACTGGCGAACGGGACAGGATGAGGATGCTCTGGATACCTTCCGCTCGCTGGAAGACCTCTGTCATGCGCTGGGCGAGCAGCCGCCGAACTCGGCTACGGCAGTGGCCGCCATGTGCCTCCAGCGACTGGGCCTCCGGCGCGAAGCCAGGGACACATTGGAGCAACTGCGCCGGCTTCCGCCAGGCGATGCCGGCGCGCCTGAGAAAGGCCTGACCTACACGGCTGAGAGGATGCTGGCCGGCGCCGATACGGAAGCCGCCGCCCTGTGGCGCTGCCTGGAAGAAGCCAAGCTCGACGAAGCAGCTTGCCGGCTTCTTGAGACGCCATCGAAGGAAGACCTCTGCGGGGTTCGCCAAGCCGTGGCAGGGGCATTCTATGAACGTGCCCGGGGGCGCAAGTACGACGGCGGTGACTTCAACGACGCCATGAGCGATTACGGGATGACCGTGCAGCTCGATCCCAACCACATCCGCGCGCGATGCGATCTGGCCTGGCTGCAGGCCGCTTGCCCTGCGGTCGAGCTTCAGGATGGCGCCCAAGCCGTCGCCAATGCCACGCAGGCCTGCGAGGCGACGGATTGGAGGGATCATTCGTGTCTTGCCACACTGGCGGCGGTCTGTGCCCAGGTGGATGATTTCCCGGCGGCCGGATTGTGGCAGCAGAAGGCGATCGGTCTGCTCACTCACCCGGATGCCGCGCGGTGGCAGGCAGACTATGCATCGCGGCTGCACCTGTACGAGTCCGGCGCGCCATACACGGGCGGCAATCTGTGGAGCTTCTCAACGGGCCGGCTGCTCGGTTGGTGGAGATTCGACGAGCACTCCGGCAATAGGGTCGCCGATGCCTCGGGAAACGACTGCAACGGCATGATCGCAGGGACGCCGCGGTGGCAGCCATCCGGCGGCCGGATCGGCGGCGCGATTCAACTCCAAAACGCCTGTGTTCGCATCGCCCCGAAGGCCCCG